>Ga0255048_10000471_pt1 | contig 31438 bp, 17 predicted proteins | sample JV7_2_2_MG_FD_183619 | JGI IMG/M metagenome (GOLD analysis project Ga0255048, IMG submission 183619) | Seawater microbial communities from Jervis Inlet, British Columbia, Canada - JV7_2_2 | ecosystem: Environmental > Aquatic > Marine > Inlet | place: Canada: British Columbia | collected 2016-10-06
GGATGATATGGATTATTCTGTACTAGCCTATTCAGGCTAGTATTGATAAAAGAAGTGTTCTTATCAGGCGAACTATCTGAATGAGTTGTATATGCCATTTTTATCCTATGTCACGCAAATTTGATCGTATTTCTCTCTGGTAAAGAACTGCCCGTCGTCAGCATCTATGTAGTAGTCATACGCAAAATCGGTTTCATACTTAATTACTCCGTCATTTGTTTCTACGACAAACTTAGATCTGCTTCCATCGACTTTGCCCATCTGGCTGAACAAAACGCTTCCTGTCTCAACTCCGGTATTGAATAAGCTAGCGGTTGCATCTGGAACCTTAAAGTCTTGAATACACTCAAGATAGGTTCCCTGAAATCCCCTTTTCGAGGATATAAACTTAAATGTATAGTATACTCTAGCACCTAGAGACTCTCTACAAAAAGCTACTAAATAATCATGATCAATGGTGAGGGCTCGTATCGCTAAAGTATAGGTCTCTGATCCAGAATTCATGTGATCTTTTATAACAGTATACTTATTTGTATTGTCTCCGAAATAGTCTCTTTCAGCTATCGCAAAAGATCCATAGTCATCATTGAATTGCAGAGAGCTCTTTTTTATCTTAGAGGAGTCATGCGGGTCAATACTCCATTTCATAGTAGAAGATGCTCTCTCGTACTGATTTGTAGCCAGACCCATAGTATTCACAGATATGGCCGACTCTGTTGAGGGGGCTACGCTTCGCAATCTAGTTGGTATCGCATCATTGTAAAATGTATTTTCATCAGTAACTTTGAAGATCCTAGTTTTAGGCCGTATATTATAGTATGAAGTATTTGAGTTTAAGACGACTGAAGTCTGAGTATAGTCAGAAGTATTATTGGAGTATATATTATATGTTTCATCAGAATAAACCATAGACAGTTTTGCCCAGGGTACTGTTTCTCCATCTCTTCTTGTCCATCTCGTTGGTATTTTTCCTATTTCTAATTGAAAGCAATCGATATAAAATGAATAGTCGCTAGTATTATACCTATAGTCAGATTTAATATTGCATTTTATATAAGCAGAAGGTTTAGCCAAAGATATAGTAGTATGCACCTTTTCCCAATAAGCGATCTGACCGGTTGAGTTATCTGAGAGTATCCCTTCTTCCGTGGTGGAGGTAGGTATATCAACATATGATTGCCCAACTGATCCATCCACATACAGTACGTCAAGTTGTAGTTGATTGCTATCAATTATATTTGTATCTATTCTACCAGAATGGTTTGGGACCATGACCATTGCGGATAGCACTAGGTCTTGACCTTTAGGCATGCTTATAGCATACGACTGATACGCTGATGCGTACTCTCCAGATTCAACAGAAATAGCTAATGCGTTACCGGCGCTTAAACTATATTCGGAGTCTGCTTTGACTATAGCTCCAGTAGATTTATCTATTGCCCATCGACATGGTGTGTCTGGTATGGCTCTTCCTGGTATCGAGAGGTCAGAGTTGTATATAACATTCGGACTTACTTGTTCAGCTAGATCCTGACCTACCTTGGGATAGTCTTGTATAAACCCGGAATAAGCTAAATCAGATTCTACAGTATCTAGGTATTTATTTTTCTTCCCGGCAAAATGTTGTTCGGATAAATACTCAGCGCTCATAGCAAAGCCATTTATAAGTTGCTGGTAGTTACTCGTATCGTTAAATCTACCTGCGTGCCAAAATGGTAAATCGTTACAGATCATTTGAGTATGGTCGGACCAATGTCCTGCTAGTTTATTAAATGAATTGCCAGTAGACGCATCAAAACTATAGCTTATATCTAATTCATTGGTCTGGACAGGTACCGGCAGATAGCTATACCTTAAAGTGAGCTCGTTATACTCTACTCTGTTGTAGGCATACGTAACCTTTAGGGTTTTATAATCTGCCATTCAACTAGACTTCCCCAATGATGCCTATTGTAGTAGACGCGCCAACCTCTGAAGGAAGGTTAGCTGGAATAGATTGCTTGATCCAAATATGAAACTCGGCGACAACACCAAGGCTGGCTGTGACTTCAACTGCATTTGCAAGTCCGATAGGTTCAACAAAGGTTGCGCCACTGGGCAAAGTTGTTGGCGTGCTGGTTGAGGTAGATCCATCTAGAGCTATTTGAATCTGTCCAGGGTGTTTGACATTGTTTAGAAATATTTTTACGTTACTGATTATAACACCCGACGTGTTCCTTACCCAGATCTTTTGATATCTTACTCGAGCATCTTGTCCTATATAGTCGCTAACTGCTTCTGGAAAAACATCACTAAGTGTAGCTCCTACTTCGTTGCTTAGATTTATTGCGCCACCGGTTACTCCACCAGGGTCTAGATTCCAGTTCACAGACTGGTAAAAAGTTACATCAAGTGCCATTATTGCCTCACCATTATCGGGTTAATCTCATCCTCGTCAGGAACAAAGAGTTCATCCTCTTCTAATCTTAGATCTCTTATCGCCTGAACTCTCTTATTTATACAGAGAAATATAACTTCTGCATTTGAAATACTATTATCGGTATTAATAACTTCAGCGATAATACGATTCATTGCTAGTTTGTCTCCTGGTCTGAGGGAACCGATTAATGATTGAACCCTAGACTCTGCAACATTGATAGTAGATTCTTTAAGAGAATCATTAGCTGAGTTAATAAACTTGACCTGTATCTCAATCTTGATAGGTATATAATCGAATTCTCGTATATTAAATGTTATGCCAAACCCAGAAGTATTAGACAAAATTCTGCTAAGGGCTATGATGGTTGATTGAGAAATTCTGTTACCCGTGGGTATGAGATAGACATCATAGCTACCTGACCCAGACACACCTGGTCTTATATCGATATTAGCTATGTCCTGAAACTGCTGAATAGCAGTTGCTATTCTCGATTCATTGGCACCCTCGGAAGCTACAGACGCAGAAGATATTCTGTTCCTAAATGAATCATCGCTTTCTATTGCCATAGAATGTACTATCCCAGATGTGTTTGTTACAAAGAGGTTACTTATAGCTAGACTATGCGTTGTCATGGTATTTGGGCCAATATTTACAGAAGTTTCACTAGATAGAGTAGCGCCTACAAATACAAAAGTATCTGTATCATTGAAATCCACCTGACTAGATACCGTTAAGGATGCGCTACCATCTGTATTAGTGAGTATTACTCCAGCAGAAATAGTATTACTCCCTATTACTCTTTTTAATGTGTTAACTCCCGTAACGTAGAATTTAATGTTTTTATCACCAGCAGTCGTGGTATATGTATCAGAACGCCCTCTAGACAAACCAAAGAGAGATCCTATCAGATCTAGATAATACCCAGATGCTGTATCTAGGTATACCATAGAAGAAGTTCTTGATATTTGAGAAGATAGCTCAGCCATTTGAGTATTCATAATATCCGCTATGCTTCTTATGGCGCTTCCTGCAACAACGTTGTTAAATGGGGTATTCGCTAGCAGAAAGTTCATGCTTTCTGCTTGGAACGAACCAAATGTCTTTCTCTTCTTAGGCATTATGCTACCGCCTCTAACGTCCCATTATTGAAATCGTATTTATATGCCATTATGTATTCTTTAGCCGCAGCATTGTTAGAGTCTTCTATTATCATCTCATTTATCTTGATTATAATTGCAACATCATGATTATCAACTGGTATCACATTCAATGAATGTGTAGATCCCATGAGTATCCCTTGGTTCTTGAAAAAATAATCAATATGTAATCTAATACTAGACCTAGTATTAAAACTGTTTGGGTATCCTATAAACCTCTCAGGGCTTGCTCCAAAATGCCTCTCGGGTTTATAGTCACCATACTCAGTCAATAGGCAAAAGTTGATAGTTCTTAAGAGAGACTCGGATGCAGTAGATATGGCTAAATCACCATTATCTACTATCAGATCACCATTCTCGGTAGTATTTATATCTCTATCAGCGTACATTTATCTACTCCGGTTGAAATGAATCATAGTCAAACACTTCGTATATGTATTTAATGTCCGTACTATATTCGTCTCTGTCTATTTCGTTAAGACCATTCATTATCTCAGATCCTAAAGCAAATAGAAACAAGTATTTACTGTTGTCTGGGCTTAATATAGAGAATGGGGTCAGGCTGGTTGGTGGGACTTCCGTGGTCAATTTGTTAATCGAGTTCCCACCAAAACTTACGGATTCTGGCGCTGCATCGATTTGAACACCATCTGATCCTATCCTGGTCATATCCTGATCTATCGTTATTCCCCAGCTATCACTACCTATGTCCATACCTGCGGAAAGACTGAGTTTTCTCTTAGTAAAATTCCAAGTCACTGGTCCTATATTTTCATCACCATTAGACAGAAAATTCACTGGTATTTGGTGAGAAGAAGGCTCAATACCCATCATTCAAATCCTTTCTATCGTAGTAATTCACCGTAGGGACCTCCTACTGGCTTCTGCATCAACCTTGCGCAATTCTATTGTTCTTTTATTGCAATCGTCATTTAATACAGCACCTATACCATTTTGCAAATTTTTAGCTACGGAGTTAGCATCATTGACATCAGCGTCTTTTATATAGGCAGATACTCCTGAAGGAACAATATCTGTACCTCTGATATCATTGAGATCTGTATATACTATAGACACTATAGATATATTAGACATTGATTTGGGGCCGCTACTTCTAGCTGTAGATATATCAAAGATCACAGTAGGACCAGGAGGCTTTACGAAATCTATCTTATGGGGACCTAGAATAGATTTAGGCATCCTATAGGTATTCTTGAACGCCCAAAATCCTTGATATGCTGCGAGCCTATTGATAGCGGTAGAAGACAAATCTTCAGGTGGTGATTTATCTGTCGAAGGGGTGTTCTTGAGCGCGTTCATTTCTTTCTCGGTTAAACTTGACTTATAGAATTCAATTCTTCTTTTTATTTCTTTTTCAGAAGGTGAAGCATCTGGGTCCTTGTCTCTGCTTTTAATGAAACCTTGGAATGTCTGAGACAGGCTCCTATCCATTAATATGATATATGTATCCAACCCAGATGAGATTTCTCCAGTACAAATAGGAATCCCATCGGAAAAGTTTTCGCTGGAATCTAAGTATGGACCCTTATAGACAACTGCAGTAACCCTCTTTTTATAAGAATTTAAACCGATAAACTCGTCTTGTCTGACATAGTCAACTGCTTTTTTAAGAAATGTTTGTCTAACCATTAGATTTCACCGACTCTTTTAAGTAGAAGAAGTGGGTCACCTTGATCAGTTGGGGCAGCCATCCATTCTCTGAACCAGTAGCCTAGCTCAGTCGAAAGGTCGGACCAGGCGTCGTTGTGCTCTAGGGCATCATACATATTTTCTAGCCCTGATGCGAATGGAGCTCCATTGTATCTTAGTAGACTTATCTTCGCCGGCAGATAGGCTGTACCAGCATTGAAGTCATCCCCATCTGCCTTAGATAAAACACTTGTTTGAGATAACATAGGAGACATGAATTGGTCCACAATATCTCCTCCTCCTCTTAGACCTATTCGCCCTACCATTGTTTGCCAGAATACCGATCTTGCACCTGCAGAAAAACGCTGACCTAGTATCACACTAGTTGCGGTTCCCGAACCACGTGCTACTGTTGTCCGGGCAAATACCCTGGCCAATTTACCGGTACCAGGAGTTGATCGTACCGCCTCTAGTACTCCAGGAAGATACTTGTGGCCTGTTCCTTTGCCTATGGCTACTCCGGCTGCTTTTATCGCAGCAAATGCGTTACGTCCTCCTCCCGCAAATGGTACTAACGCACGCGTAACGTGGAATGCACCAATCACTGTTCGAATCACTACATTCGCTGCAACTCCTACAGTCATAACAATTCCACCTAGCATAGGTACAATCACGGATACTACAGTAAGGATATTCATGGCTTGCCCAAAAGCACGACCATTACCCACTGTATACCAGAATTTCTTCATCAAAGATCTTTCGTAGGTACCCAACCAACTATTCTCGGTAGATAATGCACAAGGAACTACCGTAGTTGTCCAGCCATTAACCGCGCTGAAATTCTGTATAACTCTTTCCGCCATGACTACCCCATACATGTTATTCACATCATCGGCTAGATGTATGGCATCATACGGCTTCATATTCCTACCTATCATAATGAGACTACCACGATACATTTTAGATAGCCCTTGAGCTATTCTAAATGTCATTGCACGCTGTGCTAAGTTCGGAGTTGTAGCGTTTATCTCTGTAAAAGTTTCAAGGATATCTTTTGGTGCGGGGTACATACCTCTATAATTCATCCCAGCTGAATCTGCGTGAGGCCACGAACCAAAGCCTTGATTCGAGGCAATACGGAATACACCCGCACTCCTATCTATCCCGTTCTCTTCAATACCATAATTACTAAAACCCCAATTTCCAAAACCGGCTGTTTCATCGACTGTATCGATAGGAACTAGCAATCTAACAGCACTCCACATATCAGATTCTGTTGCAACTATATTATTTGCTATCAGGTCGTGAGTAGTACTTACTACGTGATGATCTCTAAATATTTTATAGTTATATGGTAGCGTAGTTCTTATGTCCTCATCTCCTGTTATCAATTCTCGGATTGTACTCTCAACTTCATCCGGATCTTCATCGTTTAAAATTTGAGAAGCCAGCAGCAAAACTTGTTTATACGGAAGAATGAAATTTCTAATCAGATCATCATAGTTATTATTAGTTCTAGATTTATATCGAGGAGAGAATACTGCATCTAGATGTACACCATACTTGATTCTAACCTCTTTTGCTCTTGTCTTTTCGTAGTTAGGGGACCTGTGGATATTAACTATAAATGGCTCAAATCCAATCCTGGAATTGAACCTCTCATCCCCTCCCTTTAGCTTTATCAGAAAGTCATAGTCAAGTCTGAAATCGGCAGGCTGTGCACCTGTAACACGGGTAGCAAGTTCAAGCTTGGCGAGATCACTTGCATTGGACATGAGAAGATGGGGTGCCAAATTCTTGGTTTTAACTTCGTTGCCATTTATAGTTGAGATAACACTTCCCAGATTGTGATTACCCCAGAACTCCCCCGGGCCTGCCTTATGTGGATCTTTATATATGTAGTAGGTTTTTCCAGGTGACCATGCATCCGAGTTCTCTGCCATAGGATGGCTTCTACTATCAAGATAGAATTTACCGATCTGTCTTGAGAGTTTGGCGAGGCTGACAAAATTATCGCGGATATCTTCCTTAGATAAATTTAGGAAAATACCTAGGAGATTAGCATGAACTCGTAGACTAGTTTCTCCAGGCCTAGCTTCTATTATTCTATTGCCTAGCACTACAGGATTAAAATAAATATTATAAACTAACCGCTCTAGATCCTCATCTTCCCAATGTGTACGGGATTTAGATTGCTCGGAGGCATGTACTGCTCTGCCGTCCAATGTAGCAGCCCGAAGGGAGCCGACGAATCGATCTCCTGTATTTAATAATTCTATTAGTTTTATTCTATTATATTGTTCTACTCTTCTTTTTATCGCGTTGCTTAAATTATTTATCTGTTGAAAAAGCATATTATATTTAGCATGCTTACCAAATTCTTGTTGTTGTTGCTTATACTTTGATCCAAAATTATATTTAACTTGAAATTTACTTTCTTCTTCCGTAGGAGGCCTAAACTCATATACGCCAGATGGATCACCAATAAAGAGAGTTGCATCTTGCTTATAAGGAACTACTGTAGCAATAAAATTAGGCATATACCTAGTGACTTCCCTCAGCCCGTCTATGACGGGGCCATTGGTGACTAACCATTCATTGGCCATATTAACGCTGGCATGATTAGATGTCGTGTTATAGATATTTCTAGTCAAATCAAATCCGCTAAAGCCAAAATAGTTTCTCTCTAAGCTTTCTGAAAGCCAACTGTATGTATCACCCTGCATCGTTTCCTGGAATCCTACCACTGTATCAAACTCACCACCAAGTGTTCTGCTTATATCATTATCGGTAGTTCCATAATCCCATGATTGAGTCCTTTCACTAAAAGGACCACCCTTTTTACGGGGGCTGAATTGAATAGGTTCACCAAGGTGAGACATGCCTTTTCTAAGTAGTTTTTTAGATGACGCTATATCTCCTAATAGTATATAATTTATAACATTTAAAAAAGAGCGTGTATGTGCATGCGGTACGAATGGTATTAAATGTCGAAGATTGCTAATCCAATCCTCTTCCAGGAAACCACCAAAATCATTTTGTAATTCACTTTGAAATCCTTGTGCTACAATTTCAACAATACTGCCGGCCTTAACTTCTGATATCTCTCCGGTAAATACAGTTTTTAAATGTTCTATATTATTTCCGTAGCCCATTTTTACCATGATATGTATGCCAGGCCTGAGCATAATCTTTCTAAGGAATTTTTCTCCTTCCTCATCTACGACTCTGTTGGTCTCAACTAAATTAGTACTAGACTCAGTTTTATCTTCTGATTCGGTAGTCTTATCTTCTGAACTAGGGCTCTTCTTTATTTTTCTAGTGCTGACATGATCGGAGAAAGCCATGGTAGATAGTACGCCACCAAAGTTAGCTAGTTTCATAGTACATATATCATTATCGTAGATATGTGAAGATATCGAGCATTCTACTACCTCACCGAAGCCATAGAAATCATCTTGGTGGTATGCCCTGTCTCGATCTTCTTCTATGAAATAAAGTCTTATCGTGGGGAAGCTTCTAAGAACAGACTCAGTGTGATCTGGGATATGGGCTATTTGCTGCCTATGTATAGCTTCTATCGCTTCTGGGTCATCCATCGCTATGGACAAATCGGATACAGAGCTGTAGTACATTGGTTCTATTGCTTTACCATAATTGACTACTTTATATCCCCAAACAGATTCCTCATCATTTGCTGTTTTGACATCTGTTCTCTGGACGCCTCCTACAACAGTGCCCTGCTCAGTTATGAATTCTATATGCAATGCATTGCCGTCTTTATACGCGTTATATATATTTTCTAAAGTCTTATCGTCCAGCTGTGCTCCAAGCTCCTTTTGAAACACCCTTCTCATGGTTTCTGCTATAGCTTGAAAAGAGACCTTCGTTGCGGAATGCATCCCCGCATTTATCCCGGTCATTGCTTCATTCAAAGCTGCGCGCACTCTATCTCCGTTGAGCTGTAGAATTTCATTGTCATCTTTCTTACTAGCAGCTTCCAGTTTCGCTATAATAAAATCGTATAAACGTGTACTAGTCAATGGCAAAGTGATTGTTCTACCGCTGAGATATTCAGCTGCATCACTAGGTACATTGGCTTCTTCCGCCATACCTTGCTTATCTCTATGTCGAAAATAAAAGATATCCGGATCTATAAAATGTTCGGGACTTGCAGCAATTGCATCAGAGATATCAGCTATTGGCATAGTTAGTAAATCTGCCATTTTTATATCTGTACCGTCGGGATTTCTATTGGGCAGCACACCTCTATCTCCACATTTTGGAGCAAATATTTTCATCAAAGGATCTATGTTTGTTGACACAAGTGAATTATTAGGCACGATACCAACAGAAGTAGTAAAACTATCATTTATTTGTTTGATTGCTTTTGGATCATTAAACAACTCACCATATGTCGGTAGATATAAATCAGGATATAGATTGATTATACTATTATTGAATGAGTTAACTTCTTTAGATATTTCTAGTATCCGAGTTATATCTAGTCTTGCAGAAAGTGCTGGCCTCGAATGAAAAGGCGTCATCGATGTCTCTAATGTAGTTGGAGCAGATACAGACGACCTAGTAAGCTTAGATACTTCGCTTCCACTAGGCTCTGTAGTAATATCAAATATAAGCAAGTGGCGGTATTTTCCCGAGGCCAGGCTGCTTAATATCTCAAACGATCTACTCATTTGTCCTTGGCCGACAAAGTCGTCTCCTTCAATCGCTCTAGTATGTATGCGCTCAAAGATACATTTTCCGATACTATCCCATAGATCCTTAGGCATTATCTTCCCTTGTTTATGGAATATATCTACAAGATTTTTAGCTTTGAGTACATCTGGGGTAGAGATCCAATGACCATACCCTAGTGTATCACTGCGGAGTCGTACACCTACTACGTCGTCGTCGTTTGACCAGGCGCTTTGAATAAGACTTATCCCGTATTCTTCCTTAAGTCTATAATATCTATTCTCAGTTGGATCTACTCCATAGCCAAACCAGGCGTCTTGGTTATAGGTTCCATCTTTATTCTTGTATACTTCGAAGAATGGATTTACACCAGCATGCCCATAGAATATTTTGTTTAGCTCCGGCGAATAAAAAATCTTTTGGTCTCTGTGCTTATTTTGTGTTTCATATAGGCCCCTTCCTCCTTGCCAGCCATCTCTATCATATATGCCCTCTCCTCCCTCCTCCCCGATATTATCACTCTGCCTATCTGCTCTTATCGCACCCATGGCAATTTGAAGTAAATCATTTTGAACTGCATCTCTGTTTACTGGATAGTCGACGAAAGCGGGAAAATCATATGAAAGAACCCCTGTTGGTTTACTTAGCCTGTGATTCTCTCTTATCTGCACTATCTGATCGACTATCCCCATAAACACTGGACCATAGAGCACACCATGGACATCCCTACCAGGATTTAATATCGTTGGCAACGTATCATCATCCGTGGCTAGTCCAACTACCCGCATAAGCTGTTCAAGTTTATGCACATGGTTTTGATCTATTGGACCATATTGAGTTCTTGAGTTAGACCATGGCTGGGCTGCTGCCCATATCTTATACAGATCATATAGGTAATCCCATATCATCTCTATGGACTTAAGGCTAATCACACCTTTCTCTAGCTGCAGTTTTTCATTTCCCATATCTTGATAATTCTCAATGAAATTAATTATTAACCTATATAAATCCGGAGAGTCCGGGTCGGACTCGATCGTTACAGATTGCGGAGTGACCCTAGATATGCCAAAAGAATTCACTAGTGGATTTTCTATGATACCAAAAGAATTAAACAAAAATTGTGATTTTTCAGCATCTACTATTCTTGCCTTCATAGCCATGAAGTCGCTTATTATCTTTTTATCTGTAACAAGAAATATCATCTGAAAGGAACTAGAATTTAATCCCATATACTGACAATTTGGAAACTTACTTCCCATGAGCGGCATATCTATCGTCTTAGAATTAAATGATCCAGATATCTTTTCTAAGATTATTGGCGCCTGAGTATCTGTTCTATCATATCTATCAGATGTAGTATCAAACAAGATTGGCCCACTAGCGATATCAAAGTAATACAATCTTATATCATTATTACTAACTTTAGAGAACTCTTTTGAATCATGCCCTCCAGGGTTTACCCCTCTGACTGCTACCTTGTCTAGCTCAAGCTGGCCTATTACTTTCTTTGATGCCAGTGATACATACCTCTTGCCCCAATAGCATTCCCATGGATTTAGTGTAGGATGCCCTCCAATGTCTTTATATGTTACAGAGCCAAAAGGAAATGCTGGCGAACTAACTATACCAAAAGAGAACCGTCCTAATATGGCTCCCGGCATATCATGCATAGTCTGCAGGCTAGCGCTTTTAAAGCAAACTGGAACTGGAAATTTAGCTATGCCGTTATCTTGCCCACCAGAATGAAACTCTTTAAGACTAAAATCATCACCCAGTAAAGCATCTAAAGTTTGTCCACGTCCAATAATATGATCTAACGCTGCTTCTAATCCTAAATCTAATTCAGCAGATCCTCTATTTAGGATACCTTCGAGAACTGCGGTATCACCTATCTCCATCGATTCGACGAAGCCTTGAATCCGTTCTTCTGGTGTACCATTTATCTTACCAAACTCTTCGGCTGCAAAGCTTTTTGAAATTGTTTTTACGAGCTCTGGGTAAGTATACGCAGACACAAATGCAGTACATAGGGCAGAAGAGTATATAGAATTTATTGGCATAAACTTAAACATATTATATAGATTTATAAAGCTGGGATAATCTTCTTCTGTAGATGAGAACACCTCGAAATTGGGAAATATAATATCTATTGAGATGGTATGTTTTGAACTATGATTTGGGATAACCCCGACAGATTTTGACCTTACTGTTGGTACCGGTTGATTGAGCAAATGCTCTTGTATATTAATAGAGCTAGGAATTATTCTAGGAAAACCTGTACCATTATCTGTCTCTGGAATCTTATAGAATCCAATTTGAGAGACATCATCGCTAGATGAAGTAATGTCATCAAGGAATCCTTGGGTTTGCTGTCTAATCCTTTTTAATACCTTTTGTCCCTGCTCAGGCAAAGTGCTATCGCCGTCAGATGTGAGGTTTGATACATAATTTAATAGAATTTCCGTATAAGCTCTCCTGCCATCGGCTACTACGGCATAGCCAGCAGCGGGATACTTATCGTCGAATTCTCCCTTATCAATTCTACGGTGAAGTCTACCTATATAATCGCCCATACTCATCAGTCCAACAGCTCCTGCTTCCTGAAGTTTACCGGCATAGACGTGCTCCATGAATACCGACCTATCGATGTCCATATCGCTTAAGACTTGAGTTATTCCTACTACTGCCATTTTAAAATACCGAATTCATTCTACTATCGAGATGTTGAGAAATTTCTGTACGAGACATTGTATCATTCAAGTCAGATCTAAATGAACCTTGAATATTAGGTATATAGCCGTTATGTAGAGCATGCTGATTAGTCATACCCCTGAAATCTGGAGGGCTGCCCATCTTGCCTGATACATTCAATGAGCTTCTCGCTCCCTGAGACCTAGCTACACGGGCTATACTGGTATTAGGCATAGCATCTGCATGAAAAGTAGGATCATGTGGGGTAGACATCATTGGAGGTGGAGGCATCGCGTTAGCCGCACTATAGCCAGTAGCAGGCACATTACCTGGAGAGAACCTGTTCATAGCAGATCTGATCGCTTCGACTCCCGCCAATCCTCCAACTATGGCTGCAGCAGGCTTAAAGTATTTAGTTTGACTGATTTTGGCAAAGAACTCGCCGCTGATTAAAGCATTCCTATAGCTGCTATTAGGGACATGGGGGCTATTAGGGACATGGGGGCTACTAACTCCACGAGTGTTGGCCATTGATCCAGCACGTTGGTCCTGTACATCAAGTAGCTTTCTACGTTGATTATCTTCTTGGAGCGAAAGCATGACATCCTGTATGCTACTACGTATAATCTGGTCTGAATCTCCCCCGCCAATAGCTTGGATGTCGGCCATAGCTACAGCACCAGGAGCTTCTGCGCCCATTATCCTATCCGTCATAAAACCCTGTTGTACTATACCCATATCTCTGAGTACTGACTCAAAGGGCATTCCAAGCGCCGTACTTTTGCCTTGACCAAGACCTACTTTTAGCTCTTCACTCATCATCTCTACGAATATCATTCTTTTTGCTAAAAGTTTTGCTTGCTGCTCAGCGTGATCTTTCGTGCCACCGGCTAGCTGATGTAGGATGCTTAAAGTTTGGGGCTCAGTTTCGCTAAGGGCCCTGAGTATATTCTTGTCCTCATTAATCATTTGCGCTGCTCTTAGTAGATTACTTGCAACATCATCTACTAGTTGACGAGATTTAGCTGTACCATCGCCAACTATTCCAAATAGCTGATCTGAAAACAGAGAACTTTCTGCAGCCATACTCGCTCTTGCTTCCACCCCGGCTGCCTTTAAGCTATCTAGAATAACATCAGCTGGAGTCGCAATGCCGCCGTGTGCGACCTTCTTGAGATGCATATATTTTATTAGGTTCCTTGCATCTGTATAATGATATGTGGCAGAACGTCCGCTCCTAGATCCCGGAGACCCGCCCATGATTCCTGCAGCTTTGTCCAAGAATCCTGATACTCTCTCAGCATTCGTATCGCCTAGTCTTGATATCAGGTTTTCTCTGAGTATACTCTTGCCCTCGCCACTAGCCTGTACGTCTAAGATCTGTCCAATCATATGATCTACATAAGACCTGCCTCTGAAATGGGCTTCTATAATAGGAGTAGAGTGTTTAGGCCCGACTATATCTATGAGGGATCTAAACGTTTCTCCCTTAACAGTACGGTCACGAAATTGATTTGTATCCTCCAGGTCTGATATTAATGAAGTAACGTCACCTATATTGTTGAATGTACCCTTTATCCTCTTTGCTACTTCTTCTGGCGAAGATTTTAATTTATTGAGAATACCTTCCATCATCTCTACTTGACCAGAGTGTATCCCCTCCATGGTCGAATCAGTCATGCTCTTTAATCTGAAGATAGATACACTGTCTTTGTCGAGGTCCCCTTCCATGCCATACTGAATCATTGCAGTATTCAAGAAAGCGACTCCGCTAAAGTTAAATCCTTCAGTTATAGACTTACTAGCAAGCTGAGTATTTTTTAGCAGCTTTACCTTGAGCGCAAGCATCTGGCGACCACCAGCAGCCGGCTCTCTCACAGCCGTTACATACAGCTTATCGTTTCTTGCCTGAGCAATCATTTTGTCTATATTGGAATATTTATCACCAAAAGCCATAGACCTTAAGGCTTCTTCGGTCACACCAACTTCAAATTTGCCTACTTGCGCATGAGTTTGAAGTCTTAGCCTACCTCCTAATTTTAATCCTTTAGGATCTACAGTAGATGAGTAGAAGAGGCCTTGTTTAGATAGGGTGTTCCCAGCCATCACGCCATATAACTTGTCTAACCTCCCCTCTATCTTAGCAGTATCTGTAACAAGACGTTCGCCTTCTGCACTCTTTAGTCTTTCAACATCTTGCAATATATCTAGATACATTGACTGTGCTTCTTTGCCGGCGACCCTTCCTTCCTTCATGTTAGCAATAGCATCTGTATGCAGCTTATCGAAGCTACGATTCCCACCGGGAACTCTTAAGAAACCTGCTTCTTTTGTAAAGCCCATAGCCTTCGCAGAAGGAATAATCATTGGACCATGCTTACCCTTTACGATTATGGCTTGATCGGATATTTTAACTACCCCTGTCTTGGGATCTCTTCTCCCAAGAATTGTGTCACCTATTGCTTCGAGAGATGCCTTACCATCTACGCTATGTTGTTTCTGTGAGAGTAGCTGTTTAATTGAGGTTTTCGCTTCTTCGAATTTTCCTACAGATAAAGTAGAATCTCGGCCAACTTCAATTCCTTTTGCTGCTCTTTTTAATACAGCTAATTTGCCTATTTTCTCATCGACAAGGGCCTTCTCTATTTTTGAGAACCCTGCAGCATCTTTTTTGAAATAATCACGTTGCTGATACATAAGGCTAAGATCATGGTTCTTCTTGAATATACCAGGATGACTGTCGATAAGACTGTCAGCTAGATCTCTCTTCATGTCTAATATTCTGCGAACACCAAATTCTTTACCACTGACATCTTTTCTTCCTCTGGCGAAATCTATTGATTCGCCCAACATAGAAATATCTCTTAGTTTTATATTAACCGCATCACGACCAAGTTTGACGAGAGGTTCTTCTCCTCTGATGGCTAACTCAGCTGCTATGCTTTTGATCATCCATTGTTGATCACCAACAAGTGCTGGGAGCCCTGCAGCTGTTCTTCTTCCTGCACCAAGGCGCCTCATAATCTCAGATGTTGATCCTCCTGAGTCTCTGGCGGCCGCTTCTATCGCTACCTGCTCTTGCTTAGTGGCAGCCTGATATCCTGGAAGTTCAGCAAGTACTTTAGATAAACTGACTTTAGTAAAAGACTCATCGAGAAGTGCTTGTAGGCCTACTGTCTCTTTTGCTACAGATTTAAGGCGTGCCATAAAGTCTACATCTGACACGCGTTCAAATGCATCACCAAGACCAGCAAATTGAACAATAGACCTCTCGCCCACTTTTGCTATTGTAGCTTCACCACCCATCGCAGACGTAAGTTTTTGTACATTAGATCTGGACAGATCTCCGCCGGCTTCTTCACTAATTAACTGGCCGAGATTCCTAAGAAGAGTAACATTGAAACCGAATGACTGGCGTCCTTCCTTGCCTGCCTCTAACACTCCTCTCGATCGTTCAAGACCGAGATCACCTAATACAAGTTCTAAGCCGCTACGACTAGGATCGATCTTGGCTAAACCAAATATACGTTCCTTTGCACCTTTGCTTATTACTTGTCCGACACTTACTCTTTGGGAATCTAGTATATACCCTCGATCAACCATGACACGAGCAGGATCTTTTCCGGCGATTCTTTCCGCCATCGTCAGTTCTAATTCCCCAGATCTTGCTATAAGTCTTACGCCTGTGATAAACGTTTTGCTAGGATCTAACCCACGCTTCTTGACAATGTTAAGCATGTCATGTGTATGTCGTAAATCTTGCTTAAGGACTTCATCTGCATGTTTCGCAGATTCACCTAATATTACCTGCCCTGTTACCGGTTCTACATTAAATGCGGCTTCGGCATATGCAGCAGTCCTGCGTCCCTTTAGTCCCTCTTGAGCATAATGCTCTTTAAAGACTTCTAGCTGAATTTCCTGTCCTGGCTTAAATGTGATTCGTCTACTGCCGCGTTCCAGCATATCTTGGTGCGCTAGAATTGCATTATGCAGATCGCTTCTAAGGAAGCCTTGAAAGTTTAATTGCCCAGCAGTATTGCCGGTTCTAGCAGCGTCTAAGGACCTCAGATTTATTTTATGAGTAAGTGTGTGTCTAGATAATCCAGACAATGGATCAACATCCATTTGTCTGACAAGATCGCCAGACATGACTACGCCAGAATCTCCAAAGATAAGCCTATTTAGCTCTTTGTCAAGAAATTGTAGTCCTACAGTTTTTCTACCAAATGCGACATTAGTGTCTTTAAATGCCTTTCTTCCTGGGTCTAGACTAGAGACCTCCTGTCTTAATGCAGTATTCGCTGCTCCGCTATAACCCATAATCCTTGCTACGGTGGTAGGTAGGTCATCTACTGACCTTATCTGTACGGCGTCTCTGGATAGCTGAAATTGTTGACCTTTTATAAAGGGTGTTTGCCCCGGCAAAATTGATAAGTCTTTAACGCTCCCTATAGTCGCTTTCAGGTATACTCTCTGTTTTGCTCTTTCGTTATCTAAGATATTTGGTCGAAAAACTGATTCCCCACTTTGGGGACCCCAGGCAAAGTTGAGATTCTTAAACTTTTTAGCGAATATACTGTTAGGCTCTTCCAACTCCAGTCTCTCAAGATGCTTCATGACAGCATTTTGGCTCTCTACCATCTCTTTACGAAGCCGGTCTGCATCGAATGCTTGGCCGGGGTTCCTTTCATCAAAACCCGTGTGCCATGCTTTTCTCGCATTATATTCATCTAATAACTTATTATATAATGTGCTATTCGCATCTACTTCCATCAATAGTTGCTGAGAAGATCCTAGAAGATGCCTACCTAATTTAGGCCTGCCGGCATAATTAACTGGATCAGCTAAACCAGAAGTATTTTTAACTCTTTCTTCCCACATTAACGATTCATCGAATAACGAATCTTGAGCACCTAATACATTATTAATAGTCTCCCTAAGCTTGCCTTGATTAATATCGTGATGGTTCTCTAATGATTGGAGTACCTCTCTGTATATAACTCGAGAAGCCGTCTCTGGCTCTGATAGTTTGCCCGTATCTCTTCCTATCTTACCTATAAGAGATGGGACACTGTATGCACTGCCGCCCTTAAACATATATTCAGCAGCATATTCTCCTCCTGTTGCTGCGGCAGATGGATTTATAGCAGTTGAGAATAGGGGAATAGAGACATTCTCTTTGCCTATCGATCCACCTGTAGCGATTAATTCATTACCTCTGAAAAATAGATTGGCCTTAGACTTTTCTATCCTTTTAAGGAGTGGCTCTAACCCGCCTGTAGCAAACCCCCTATCCTTTAAGAAATCTGTTGCAGATGCAGCTGTTGGGAGTTGCTCTGATCTAACCCTCAGTGTAGCACTTGTGTACATCCCTATGTGTGTAGGCCTAGACTCTATCTTCTCGACTAGCTTAAGTTCACGAGCAGTCAATTCTGTGGGCCTAAGAGAATTCTTCCATTCCTCTATCACTCCAAGATCAGATTTAGTACTTATCGCACGGCCGCCGCCTTTGCTGCCGCCGAATACAATGTCCTCAAATGTTTCAGCCCCTGATGCAAATACTCTTGTCCTTGCAGATAGCTTCTCCTCATATTCACGTAAGGCAGGATTGAATGAGCCGCCCTTGAATACGGTCCTCTCAAATTTTTTCGCTCGAGATATCCAAGCTTCCTCAGTCACGTTGTTGCCTAGTAGATCTTTATGTTTATGGTATATATTCGCTTCGATTAATTGCCGTAACGCCAGTCTTGTATCTACTGGCCTAGGTGGACCAAATCCAGGACCAAGGTATGCTACCTTTTGTCCTTTCACGATGCGATACTTGTACCCATCAGGGTGTAACGTTTTACTTAGTTGCTTTTTCCAATAGTCACCCAAGTTTTCCGGCATTAGCTCTTCTAGATGAACTGTTCTACCGACCTGTCCGGAAATTGGGCGCAATGGGGGTGCGCCTTTGAACGGTTCCGTTAGTTGTAGCTTAAAATCGCTGCGACTTCCACTCTCAAGAGCGAGCTCCACCCCTAGCACACTTCGCGCCTGCTTGGCCAGTTCACCACCGTATCTGTCCCTTCGCTTCGGTACGATCCGCTCACGGTGGAATTTTCTGGTAATGAGGGCGTCCCTCTCAAGGGCTCGTATAGGTCGATGTATCTTCTCTCGAACAAGACTTTTTCGCGCCTCCTTGTCAGCTTTATTTTCCTCCACTGCTCGCTGAAGTCGACTTCTGTGGCCTAAAAAGTCAGCTAGTTTAGATCTTCCACCCGTCTCCTTAAGCAACCTACGTAGCTGATCAGAAACATTTTCATCTGGTCTTGCCATTTTATTGACTCCTCAAAATATCTGTAGCTACTGCAAAGAAATTATCTAAACTACTTCTCGAAGACATATCATAGTTAACAATATTCTCTAATCCTTGACCAAGACTTTCATCAATATCATAATCCGTAATACCGGACAGCATCAGCTCAGCTTCTAGTTGCTGTCTGGCTGCCCCATCTAGCCCTGATCTATTGTAAAAATTAAACACACTTAAATCTGGTGAAGGAAATTCTGTCCTTAATTTGGCTGCAACATTCCCAAAAACACCAGATCTATGTAAATCACTACCTACAGATCCCCAAACAGAATCCATAGTTTTGACCCGAACAGCGTCCATCGCTACATCTGGATGGAACCCTGCCCATGTGGGATCTGGCATGCCGTGGCTTGCAAAATACTCTGCAGCTCTGGCATCAGGAGATTTTCTTATATTACTGTAATCAAATGCATTGTCTCCTTGCTTGGCCCAAGCAGCCTGATACACAGGCTTTACATATTCAGGCACGTACTCTAGTATTTGTCTTCGCCTACCAGAAGAAGCGTCCATCGAGCTCATGAAAAGCTGCTTCTCTCTGGTAGGTAAAGCGATTAACGCACTTCTCATAAACTGCTTTGCGCCTAATGAATAATCTAATGAGGCTACAGTTCTTCCCTTTAAGTCCATAAAGTGGCTAGCCAGATCTTGCAATCCTTCGCCTTGGGCCTTTTTCTCCAGCCGTCGCATTTTTATATATTCTAAGCTATCAAAATACTCATCCATTCTTCTTCTCTCGGTGACATATCCAGGGACGTAGCCACCAGTAAGCTTACCGGTACTTATTCCTCTCATAGCTGAGGAAGCCCCGAAATACATCGCTCCAGCAGTAGACATAACTACTTTCGCGATGGGATTTGCACCGATAAGAGTACCAGTTATAAAGCCGCCCATAGTTGCTGTAAATGGGTCAGTGGCTTTTAGCTGCTCTGATATTGGTCTAATCATAGTGGTATATGGTTTGGCCCAATCGTACTCGTCCGTATCATATACTTCTCTTTTTAAATATCCCTCAAGCTCATCTCTTACCGGGAGCATCTTATTCGCAAGCATAGGACCTAAGATTGGAACAGTTATACCAATTCTGGATACTATATCGTGACTAAATACCTCCCATGCAGAACCAATAGCCTGCTCGGGTAAGGTATAATAGGTTCTTATGCCTTCTTGATTCTTTTCATTCTCCGCTTGCTCGACTAGGCTAGTCAGCTGTGGATCAATGGAGTTAAACTTTCTAGAAAAGGTTTGGTATCTCTCCAGCCTTTGCTTAACTCCTTCATGAGTTTTTGCAATCTTATCTGTCCAATACTCATCTACTGTTCCAGACTTGAGTAGCGAGTCTACAAGTGTTTTATAATGCTTATAGGACTCAGAATGTGGTGCTACGTCTGCCAGTACCATTAATCTGTCGACTGCATCATAGACTCCCGGAGAGCCACTATGGAGCCTAAACGCAATCTCTCTAGCAGCGCCCGGGAGTCTTAATTCCCCATGGGGCATCTTTGAATATGGGTCACCCGTGCTAAAGTCTATATGATAATTTGTGTCCCCTGGGAAAACCCCCATAGCCGTATTACCGGTAAAGCTAGATCTAGATCCTGGCAACCATGATGGCATAGTATTGGGAATAGTGTTAGTCGCTTGTCTCTGAGCTTTGAGATAGTCTACCATCACAAATCTACGAAGAAGCTCGGTATGGCCCATCATGCCACCGACACTCTCATCATAGAATGATCTAGTAATAGAATTCATAAACCCAGGATCAGCTAACTGAGGGCTAGTCGGCGTAGTAGCTTTAAATGGCATATCCCATAAAGCAAACTTATAGATACCAGTCATTTCGCTCATATGGGCTAGCCCAGTAGATAGCATGGGCTTCTTTACTGCTGACCCAAGTTCTGATCTTGCTGGATATGGGTTCATGCCCATCTCTAGAACAGATTCGCCCGGCGTTTGATATGATCTTAATCCAGGAGAGTTACCCCCAGGTACGCCCATAGTTCCTATAGTCCTATTCGCTAACTCTTCTATACCGAACGCAGTAGGATATGGTCTATCGAATCTATGTTTTTGTGCTAAAAACTCAGCTCCTTGAGGATCAAACATCGATCCTATTATAGGAGTATGTTCTATAAGAGAACCTACAAATGGCAGGTTTGTAATTGGACTAAGAACATTACCAACTAACTCAGGTATTCTGAACAAGTTACTTGGAGTTGGTAGAAAACTTACGTTTCTAAAATATTCTGCTTGTGACCCATATAGTGTGTCAGTGTACTTATACTCGGATCGCATTCTCGCGAACATGCCAGGAGCGAAGTAGCTTATCCTGCCTCCGCCGAATGGCTGCTTACCTAGCATCCAGTATCTACCTGATCTAATAGGAACTTGTTGCTCACCAGATAGTATATCTATGGTCTCTTTTGGAGTTTCTGTTAGCCCGGGGAATGGCATTTCTCCAACGAAAGCTGAAACACCTGCAGCTATAAGTAAATTTCCTTTTGTTGGAGCTGCCTTTAGGGCAATAATGAATGGAGCTATTGTTCTAACAAAATCTGAAGCCGAGCTTTCTACAGAGCCCGGCATCAAATCTTCCATATATCTCGCGGCAGGAGATGCTCCCGTAAATTCCCTTAGGAATTGTGCTGATATCTTAGCTGTGCCGTACGCATCCATTAGCAGATTGGATGCCTTATACCCACCAGTAGGAACTCCTGTTAGATAATCAGCATACTTGACACCCTCTAGGGCGAGCGCACCTCCTGCTGCCATCCCAAATATTTTTGCTGTGTTGCCTGCAAAACCGTATCTTCCGGGAGTAGGTCTGAACCCTATTCCCATAGTTGCTCCGATAAGATCGTTAAGTCTAGTTGTCATAAAGTTAGCAGTGTCTAAAAGCCTGCCACCTAAATCTGACTTATATGCAAATGACTCCATCGGGAGCCATGTCTTATCTCCAACTTCGCCGGTTTTAACATCTACTATATTGCTTTTTACTTTTTCCTGAGGTGTTGCTTTGCGTAAACCAAAGTCTGATTCTTTTACTCCTTCTACGCCCTTTATGACACGCTCCGTTTGACCTGTCTTAGGATCTGTTAGCAGATGACCTGTCGTAGGATCTGTTCGCAGATATTGAACCTTTGACTCATCGCCTACCGCAGCAAGGATATCTCTTCTAATCTTAGCAAAGAAGTTACCTGCATCTCTGGTATCTGGTCCGGATTCCTTTTGTATTCTTTGTGCAGATCTACCCACTATGTCTAATTCTGATGAATCGACCTTAGAAGTTCCGGTCCTTTTCGCTATCTCTTCTATTACTTCGTCTAATTCAGTAGTTTGTTTTAGGGTAGGAGTTCCTTGAGTTCTTCTCTTGATGAGATCAACTGTCGAGCTTTTAAGAATAGATTCTTGTGTAGCGAATCTTCTGCCGATGCCTATATCCTCCATGATGGCATCAACAAGCTGCATCATGGGATTATTAGATTTAGCTCTTATCTGTGCTGGAGTCAGCTTAGATTGACTAGCAAGTTGACCTCTACTAGCTATAACAGCTTCGCCTATTTTATCCCTACCTCTAGTACGCCATCCAGAAGCCATGTGCTCTAAACGAAGGGCTTCATCTGGTCTTTCTTTAGGGACAACTCTAAATAAATCTTCTCCTATAACTAGTCTTCTGGTTCTAACATTAGCTTTATCGGGTGCTCTAACAAGACCAGAGGCTTCACCTTTACCGAATAAATGCTTAACTGGTGAAGCAAAGATGTCCGTAAATTTTAGATTAACAAATGGCAGCTGTATCTCACCTATAGTCCGTTCTAGTAAACCGCCTAGATGCTTCCCGCTTAATATCCTAGTGTCTATTATTTCTCCGGTTTTCTTATTAAGAAATATCCTTTCATCTAATCGCTGTTTAGTATCTAATAGACCTAGGTCTCTCGACCTCTTTAGACCTTCTATCTGCTTCTCACCGAATAAATCGACTATCTGTTTATTCTGAATACTATCTGTGGACATCGATATAATTTTGTCTACAGTTAAATCTTCGATGCCCTCAGCAGAATTGAATTGTCTGGAATATCTATCTCTGAGGCTTTCTCGCATCTGATTCGCAATATGTTTTGCACTATCACTTAGAGTCTTCTCGGGTCCCGTGCCTATCCATAGGCTTCCATCTGTATCCAGCTTATGTAAAGTGTCTAGATTAGTATCTAGATCTTCGAATATTTTAAGGTGAGATATAAGCGGCGTATCATTAGCTGTGGCTTTGAGAGCTTCGGCTTGCTTACTGGTATATTTACCACTCACCTCTCCTACTGCAGCAGCATATTGTGAGTAGCCTTTTGTTATAGCTCTTTCGGTCTTATTGAGCATATTGGTAAGCTTGCCAGCCACCTCCATGCCTAGATTCCCTAAGGGTCGTCTAGCGAATAGGCTCGCTGCAGCTGCTATTAATGTGAACTTTGCTACCTTGTCGCTAAAGGCATAGTTCTCTCTTAATATTCTTTCTTCATCGAATAGAGGTTCATCGTCTCTCGACGCGGCAATTCTGTCTCTAAGTTTGTTTGGATCCTGAATAAGCTTCCTGTGAAAGCTATAATCTCTTGGGAGATCAGATCTATTTCTTTCTGATGGCATTGCCTACTCCGTAGATTCTGCTGAGTTCCAACCTTCAGGTGGCTGTGGTACACGATAGGAGCCCGGCATCATCTTTCCTGGAATTCCCCTGTTCATCTGTTTCTTCTGCTTTCTTACTTCTTTCGCGACTTCCTTTTGAGCATACTCTTCATCTAGAAACATTCTTAGATCTATTGGTTGCTCTAACGAAGTCTCTGCAATAGCAAAGAGTCTAGTCAATTCGGACAGTGTCATATCCTCTAACTCACATGGTTTAACGGCATGAAAATGCCTGGTTATTACAGTCATCATCACTGAGTCCAAGGAGTTAATTGCTATTCTGGCATCGTTGAAATACTCTGCTATCTCTTCATTAGAGCTAAATCCCGATATATCTATTATACATTTACTAAGCATCTCAAAACACATACATGGTAGATTATAAAGTGGGTTTTTATCTATATCAATCCAGTTAAACTCTGGCCAGATTATGCAGGATTGGAGTATCTGCTCTGTAGGGTCGCATTCTAAATTGATGTCTTGCTGTAGGAATAAAAACTCCTGGCGAGTCATAGGTCTAATCAATATGTTAGACACCTTAGACTCACCAGGCTGACCAGAGAGATCAATTAGGAAGATTTCTTTATAGGTTCTCCTTAACCCGGGTATTTCTTTTTTAAGTCGTGGATCAAGAAACACATCTTAAACCTTAATTGGAGTAGGCGCACTTTGATATCCCGAGATTGCGAGAATAGAATCATGTAGTGTAGTAGCTACACCTGAAGCTCTATTCCTTATATCATCTAATTCTAGTGCAGGATAAATAGTACCCTGGGAAGCAATAGCTTCTTCACTCATCATATTGAGCGTAGCTCTTACTCCTTCAGGATTAGCCGAGTCTGCTGCAGCATCTACTTCCTTAGCCATAGCTTCGGCCTGCGTCTGAACTAGATTACGGTACTCTCGACGATTCAAGCTCCTAATGATAAACCACTCATCGGCGCAATTGACAACATTAACATTGCTAAACTGCTTTTTAGAAGCCTGTATAATCGAGATAAATTTTTCATCCCACTCAAGATCTTTGGCTTGCTGCCATGTGATATCTAACCCTGGAATTTTCTCGTCCATATTTTTGAGCTTGGGTTCAGCTTTGCTCTTTTTCTCTGCTACAGTTTCCAACGTTTCTCCTTAATCTAAGAGGTTACCTTACTACTAACTGCTTCATCCGCCAAAGGACTATTAGACATTCTACGTGCTGAAACCTGCTTTTCAAGTACTTCTTTGGCAAAAAAGCTATAGATTTCATAAATAGGAGATCCAGAAGAGGACACATCTCCACCACCAGTGGCTGAAGCAGATATCACTTGGGATTGGCCGACTATATATGCATCTTTAATAGTAGTTTCTATATGCTCTTCCATCATTATATCGCCATATGCTACGAGTATATCAAATGTACGTTTTTGTTTATATGCTTCACCGTTAGAGCCGGAAATGTAACTTCGCTGCAGGATACCGCTGCTCCTATCCAATACCGATCCAGGCTGAGTCAAGAGCCTATGCTCCCTCCGAAGTCTTGCCGTCGTGTAGGAGGCAAGTGTATGAGGAATAGGCGGAGCAGCAACAGAGCCCCTTAATCTATTATCCCCATAATCTTTGGCAGCTACTTGAGCTAGCCATTTTACTCTTCCTATTCCATCTAAGGACAAGAACTCTTGCATCTCATTAACTTCTTCTCTGTCGTCTATCGGATTTTGATTACGAGTAAACTCAGATATAGCTGTAGCTAAATATCCAGGATATTTATAATTTATGACTAACCTTCCTGTAACTATTTTTCTACCATTGCTAACTGCAGAGAAAGTATCATCAGCCCAACCGTATAGAGGAGTCTTAGAATCCCTTGCATCCCAATCGACTCTGAACGCATCAGATAGCCTATATCCACCGATGTATATACCAACGTTACAGGGAGTATAATACCGTTTACCTACATCCGCCATCTCTCGCCTCTCTCGTCATCTAACGCTGTATGCCAAAAGAATAGTTAGTCGGGAACCAGCCAGTTTTAGGAAGAACATCTCCGGGCTGCCAGTTCTTAGCATAATTGGATCGATGTCCATGATTGGACAGAATATTGTCAGTAACGAGCTCACCTAGATCAGCACCAGCCTCACTGGCTAGTGCATGCATCTTCATTACATGTTTTCTGAGTATCTTCTTATCGCTTTCCCAGCTTGAGGCCGATAGCGGAAAATATTGCTCAGCTACGTATGTATAAGTAGACTCTGTATATATATCGTCTATAGAGAACGTGGTGCCGAAATTAGTCAGTGTGATGTTTGTAAGCAATGCACTTGACATACCTCCAAGCTCGTTAGAGGCCTGAAGGACCATGCTGAACTTTGGCATTTGGTCAACGAATAGCGTTGGTTCTTTCATTGGCTCTCCATCTGTATAAGATTTAGATAGCATATTAATAAATGCGTCTCTGAGGCCAGACGTGAATACCATTGATCCAGCTATAGTCCTAGACCCACGAGCATAAGCGACCGGATTCGTTTCTCCTAATCGCCTCACTGGCATGACGCTTCTTGCAGAAGAAACCGTCAGGGTCTGTATTTTTTCCTCAATTTCTGAATACCCTGGATCAATTGTAGTTTCATTATAAACAGTTGGAATAGTTATTAAACATAATATATCAGATCCAGCATAAGATATTGCTTGTCTCTGAACAACTGGATTTGTTCCCTTTGCGGCTATCTCAGATGCAGCTGCAGCTAAACGGACCGTCTTCTTGGCCTCCCGTAGCTTGATCTTAGCATCCTGAGAAAGTGTATATCTCTTTATAAGAGATTCAATGCCGGGTGGAAGGGGTGTGCTTGAAGACATAGTTAAAATTAGGGAGAGGTCGGATTAACCAACCTCTCCCCCACCTCTCAGTTCTAAAGCTTAGTTAACCAGTAGGAGTCTTTGAATTATCGACTGCTGTATCGAACCTAAGATTTGCTTGTGCGAACCAAGGTTCGACCTCTGTTGCGACGAACGTGCAGCTTTCATCTGTAGTGATATCGTCGATAGACATGCCACTGCCTGCATTCATTATCTCAACATTCTTAATCTGCATTCTGCACACATGTCCGTACTCGTTAGCAGCAGATATAGTAATGTTAAACGGTGGCAATTGGTCATGATATGTCGCACCAACAGACTCTAAATCTAGGAAGTTTCTTAGGGCAAGCACGTCAGTGGGGTTATCTGCTGATTTGGTTCCTAATTCTGCATCCATTAAATTAGTTTTACCTACACGACCCATAGCACCCATCTGCGATCTGGTTAACTCAGTCTTCTTCATTATGACCCTAGATTCACCAGTTGTATCTTGTCGAGAGATGTCTAGCAGGGCTGATCTATCAAAGACAAGAAAAATTAGTGATCCTGCGATCCCTCGTTTGCCCCTAGAGAAGGAACGCGGGTTTGCGGATCCCATCGTATAAAGCGGCGCTTTCTCCCTTGTAACTGTGTAAGAGACTCCTTGAACCTCTCCTACTGTCACATTTCCGAACGTAACAATCATGTCAACACCGCTAAATGAGTTATACGTTTGTGTTACTGCTGATCCTGGCATTATCCTATCCCCTCTCCCTTAGCTAAAGATATCGTAGTATTAATCGTAACCAATTCAAAGGCAGGTACCATACTCAAGTCAATTGTCACTTCTCCTAGAACCTGCTGATCTGGAGTAGATGATATCGCGAAGTCGTAAGACTTTATTGCACCTCTCTTTAGTGCTCTCTGAAGATTTGTATCTATCGCACCTTCTAGCGCTGCGAGGAACGGTCCACTAATTGGTTTACCGATAAACGCTTCACCGGCATCTCTTACTATTTCGCCCATAGCCTGAGTCGTTCTCATCGTAGTCACTCTAGTATAATCGGATCTCGAGTTGATTCCAGCATTAAATGCTCCAGTTATCCCAGAAGTAATTACATAGCCAGCTGCTTTTTGAAGCAGCGCTACTATTCTGTGTTGGAGTAATGTCTTGGCTTGAGCTCCACTAATGGTCCTAGTCTGCCCGAGACCAGCAAGAGGCCTATTCGTTACACCTATGTGGGGTTGAACTGCAGTAAGCATTCCAGCGTATGAAGCCGCACCATTGCTGTTTACATAGGAAACCGTACCAGCGCTTTTTCCTACAGCAAACTTCTTCGCCTCAGTGCCGAACGCTCTGGCTAGTCCTCCGACTACACTAACGTATGCACCGGCGTCAATAGCGTTACCATCGCCGTCGATAGCAACAGTAGTATCAGTATTACTCGGCTGCATTTTGCTGATATAGTCTGTGTGGGGGGTAGATGCATCAAGGGGGTTTATAATTGATCCATGGAGATACTTATTCCAGGTAGAGGAAGTGAATGGTTCACCAGCATAGCTCGCAGCAACACCACTGTATGTAGCAAGGTCTCCAGTCTCATGTGTAAGATACTTCACATATTCATCGACAAGAGTAAGACTAGGTGTCATGAACCAAGCGCCTGTGACTGTATCGAACACATCAACCTTGACAGCTGCGCCATCTTTCCATCCAAGTTGTTTGGCTACCTGTCCTAGGGGAGTAGTACCAATAACTCCAAATGCGCTATTGCTTTCTTTTGTTAACTGATAGCAAAACTCTCCGAGTTGAGCAACAAAGCTCTTATCTGTGCCAAGTAAATCTCCACCAGTACTAGTTGCATTACCGGTGAAACATCCGTCCGCATATGCTCCTGCGACATACACGATATCTACTTCATGATGCTGGAGCTTACTGTAAGTAGTTGCGAGCGTATTATATAGCTCTGTGGCGTAAGTGCCACTAACAGCCCCACTGAATGGTGTGGCGGTACTGGTATCGGTTACTACTACTTCGATATTAGTAGCCCCGGCGCCTATCGCCTCTTCTATCGCAAGAGTGAGTTCAGATGGCGAACCATCATCATTCCTTAAATTACGCATAGCCACACCGATATTATCTATCAGTAATGGCTCGTTCAATGGGATTAATCCGCCAGTATCTTTAAAACCACCAATAATAGTTAACTTGGGTCCAGGATTAGGCGGAGCAATCCTGAGTCCAAAATCATTGATAGTAACATTGACAGTTGGTAGACTGTCACTATTCGTAATTCCACTTACCATTTTTTCTTACCTCCATTAACCTGTATCTGTAAATCTCTGGTCTATTACGCTGTAGTCTCCATGCAAGTAATTTCCACTTACGTCATGAAATGCATCAAAAATTGTTGCAAACCTATCTCCGAATGGCCCCATCACACTACCTGCTGCTTCTGGACTTTGGCCAGTAGGAGGACTAACTGCACTGTCGCTCCAAGCTACTCTGCTCGACAAATTTATAGAAGTTACATTATGAATGACTTCTACTGTGTGTTCTTCAGTTCTAAAATACCACTCTACGGTGTATCCTACTATGTCGTCTCGCCACACCTTAACTTTTTGGTCCGCTCGTCTCTGCCAATACAGTAGCTCTTGGACACCATTCTTTTTCAGAACCCAAGCATACTTATATAAGAAATCGTTAAACCAAGCTATTAGCTTTTCGGCACCAAAATGAGTGCTACTGTAACAAGTAAATCTTAATATATTATCGTACCATTGTCCACGTACCTGGATCGAGTAGTTTTGTGGGTCGTCAGGATGCTTATAGATTTCTCTAATTCTAGGCTTAATCTCTTTCATCATGTCAAATGGTCTCTTGCCTACAGTCCCAGGCTCTTGCCGTATAAGCTCTACCGATATCGTTGGAGTAAACGGCTCAGCCTGAGAGACCCCTATGTCTCCCGAGCTATCTGACATGTCTGTGCCAGGCGTGTCTGGGTAAGCATGTAAGAACTTTACAAGTTTAGCAGTTTCCGCCCCTATCCCATCTGGGTTGATAAACTCTAGCTTATCACTACCCTTTGGCCCAGTAATCCCTGTCTCGAGAAGGACTGCTCCATAGAACCTATTGTCTGGCGTTTTGGGTACATATTTAACTGTGTATATTTCTGATGTATTTATATTTCGTATCTTATCCCCAAATTTAGGCTCTACTATCATGAATGGGAATACAATTAAAAATGGATTTTTCTTAGAAACAGTAAAATACATTTGATATTTAGGCAGCAATTTACCTATCATATCATATATATCTTGCACATTTGCAGATCTGTCAGCCATAGACCTAGGCGGTCTAAGGAAGTCTTCTTTCTCAGTAATACCAAGTATTATATTTCTTGCTATAGGGGAAGTATTAAAATACTGTAGTGTTAGTTCGTCAAAATCCTCAAGGATAGGATCGCCGGACTTATCATTTCTAATTGACATTCCACACACTCTCTTCACATAAACACCTGTAGTATATTATTTTACCATTAATTCCACGCTGCTCATTCACATCCTGTATGTCGTAGTACTTAGTTATCTTGAAGGGCTTTATCGGCTCCAATGTAGCTTCGTCTATAGCTAACTCTACTATCCAATCTAGTTCCCTTGGGTTCATGCTATACCTAAGATAAAAGATATATTTGGGTACAGTTATTAATCCTATTGGAGTCCCTAGTTCATCAGATCCACCTGATATTCCTACAGGGCTCTTCCTGGCCTTAGTAATGTGATCTGTATATGTATGTCCAGACGTGGTCGTATCTGGTGCAGCAGTCAAGCCTTCACCAGTGGGACTATCTACGTTGGGAGAGCTAGGACTAAGCAGCACTTTTCTAAGCGCGATCCAGTACCCATTCTCTTTTACAAACTTCTCAAACTCTAATCTCATTTGAGTCATGATTATCCATCTCCCCATAGGTTGTCGCTAGCATGCGTACCACCTATTTTATCAGATGCTGGCCTAGATATCTGTGTATCGGTCGCCGATATCCTGGGATCTTTGTCGGATATAGCACCTTGAGGTATACTGTCTTTGGTTAGAGGCACAGTTTTTAGAATAATATCGATATTTGCACTGGCAACAGAGTCTAAGAATATCCTAGCACTTTCAGAATACATACGAGAACTAGCTGAACTAGTAGTAGATTTGCTATTTATTTTTCCAGTAAGATCAATCTCAAGTCTAGATACCGCAGATACGCTAGAATCAGAGTTAATCACAGTTATCAGACCAATGACCTTTTCTCCGCTAGCTATAATTTGAGTTATACCTGAAGCGCTTCCGGTACATCCTCTACTGATAGATAGTGAAGCAGTCGTTTCCGACGTGCTAGTGATTTCGCCGATTAAGCTATGTTCGTTGATTACGGTTATTGCGCTTGCCGTTATTGCGCTTGTAAATATCTGAGCAGATAGAGTTGTTACTACTCTTACTGTAGAAGATGTTTTGGCTACGCTACTAAAGGCACTACTTAACCCAACTACTTTATTCTGGTGAATAGCTGTTATAGTCTGGCCGTTTATCCTAGTAGATAAGTGTAGCAATTTTTCTAAAGTAGATTGACCGATAGATCTAGAAGATATAGCAGCGCTGAGATCAGTAACCACGCTGAGCGCACTAGCGAGGATAGAGGCAGAAGTTGTAGTTGCGATGAGGTCAGTGATCACGCTGAGTGAGCTAGTGGCAACAGTAGTGGAAGTAACAGATCCAACGAGGGCTGTATCTACCAGCGTTGCGCTTACTGTAGTTCCCTGAGTGACTATGGAGCCTCTAAGGTCGGTAACTACACTAAGAGCAGACTGTGCAACAGACGAAGTAACTGCCAACGAAGATAGGTTCGCTGCCTTAGATATCTCAGATAAAGTAATCGAAGAAGAGACAGCGTGGCTTTCAACAAATTTTACTCGACTGATACTACTTGAAGTATATGA
>Ga0255048_10000474_pt1 | contig 31198 bp, 58 predicted proteins | sample JV7_2_2_MG_FD_183619 | JGI IMG/M metagenome (GOLD analysis project Ga0255048, IMG submission 183619) | Seawater microbial communities from Jervis Inlet, British Columbia, Canada - JV7_2_2 | ecosystem: Environmental > Aquatic > Marine > Inlet | place: Canada: British Columbia | collected 2016-10-06
GAAATAGTTAAGGTCGGCGGTCGGGTCAGGGCCGTCGCCGACTGTCCAGCCGGTGGCGTTGGCGAGACCGAGGGCTAGGCGGGATAATATGCGGGTATTTTTGGTTGCGGCTCTGGTGATTATATGTACTCTCATTTTTCCTTCGCGTTGCCGAATCTATGCTCTACCAATTCCCCGGCCTGAGAATTCCAGGCCGCACCCAACATCCAAACCCTGACCGGCGCGTGGGTCAAAGCCCTGAGCAGCGCCCCCTGATCCTGGTCGGCGAACCGCTGCCAAGACCTGCGCCAAATCTCAAACAGTCGCCGAACTCGCTCACTCTGGCCGAAGAAGATCAGCCCTGCTTGCAAGTTCAGTGGCTCCCGATTGCCCAGCGCCTCCAGGGTGTAACCCCGGTCATCTTGGGGCAGGTGTCCTAAAACGTCGCGCCCCTGCCGCCCGCTGGGAGCCATTGCCACGTCCCAACCGTCGCCTAACATCTCAAAACCTGCGCTCAGATCGCCGTGTATTCTGGTATCGGCGTCGATATAGAGAGTTTTCTGGTAAGGCGTCACCAGATCGGCGCTCAGTTTCGCCCAACGTGCCCCCGGCCCCGGTTTCTCGAAGGAGATAACACGATCCGCACCTTTGACCGGTTGACCGATGACGCAGACCGGGAAACTGTTATGCCGCTTTAGGCTTTTGATACTGGCGGCCGCTTCACTCCGGGCCGCCTTGCCATAAGCCACATAAACCGCGCCCCGCCTTAACTTATCCAAACCGTTGGTAAAGCCAGGATAAGCGGTTTTACGCGGTAGATTGCCCGGAGCAGGGCCAGGCCGTCATTATCGCCCCGACCTCGTTCCTCCTGCCACGCCGCAAGCAAATCACGCGAGGCGGCGCAGCGTCTCAAAAACAGGATGCCCGGCTCGTAATACGGCACCCGCAAATCACGAATGACCGCCTCAGTCCTGGCCCGGTCGTCAGCGGTGCCGATGTCGCGGGCCAGGACTTCATAGCTTGCCAGGGGTGCCGCCACCTCCCAGGTATCAAGGAGATTGAACCCGGTCAGGATCAGGTCAGTTCTAAACGATACAGCCGGGCTCCACAGCAGCGTCTTAGCAAACGGGAGCGAGGGTTCGCCTGTCGTGACTTCGAGGCCGGGCAGGGCGGCGGTGGCGGCGTCGTAACTTTCCGCCGGAACCACTACCCCGCAGCCAACCGTGGCCTTGAGGCCAGGCTGGTCGGGGCGGTCGGCAGAGCCGTCGGCGATCCAGCTTAAGGCCAGATGTTTACCGACATTCACCCATTCTTCGGGCGCGAACTTGGTCACTTTCCCGGCAATCTCGATGTGTTTAACTGTCAACAGGCGAACCCACATGCTTGTCGCTCCGCTTAATCAACAATTTCGTCGATGAGGGTAGTCCCGACCGGCGGGTAGTTGGCTACAATGCCCCAAATCTGAACGCTGAAAATGCCAGCGCTGGCGGGTGTCAATTCGGCGTTAATGGTGTCAAAGGCGTTGGCGACGTCCAGTTCTGAAGTTTTGATCTCGATGACGGTGACGGTGTTGTTGTCGGTGGTTCCGGTCTTGGTCACATCCTTGCCGCCGGCGTTAAGCGTCTTGACCCCGGTGCCGGAGGTGTCCGTACCTTGTTCGATGTCAATGTCCAGGTCGCCGCCCAGAACTCCGGCGTGGATGATAATGACGGCCCGCTGGTAGTTAGCCAAAGAAACGAAGCCGGTGTCCTGTACGGAGTTGTAGGATGCCGGATTAATAGCGGCTAACAAGGCGGCACCCTCGGTGAATCGTTGTGTGTAACTCATGATCATTCTCCTAATGTTCGATGGCGGCGGGCCAAACTTCACCCGCCACTCAGATGTTTATGGTTAGCTGCCGTCGGCGGTTGAATCCAGGATAACAAACGGGCTGACCTGAGTCGTACCGTCCTGATAAGTCAGCGGCAGAGACAGCCAGGGCCGTCCGTCGCCGCGTGAAATCATGCGCCACTCGGTTTGATCGTTGCGCCAGGTGGTGCCGGTGCTGTTACTTTCGATGGTCGTGGCCTTGCGGTCGCCGATCAAATACTTGGACCAGTCAGCAAGCACAACATCTCCAGGGGCTCCCAAGATCGGGTTCTTTTCCGACCATGTGACGGGGTAGCCTAACAGCATGTCCGGCACGCCGTCGCGGGCGTTGGGCTGCCAGATGAAAGACGGGTTGCCGGTGGGGCCACTCAACTGAACGATGCTGGCGTAGGCCGATTGAGAAATATGCCACATCCCCCGGCTGTTCGGCAGGAATTGCGAGGCCATGCTAACCAGGTCGCCAAAGGAGATGGCATTAGCCGTGTTACGTACCTCGGAGATGGTCGCCGGGGCATTGATGACGCCCAGCGGCTGGCCGGCTCCGGTGCCGTTAAGGTAGGCCCATTCCCACGTCCAAGCCGAACCTCCGGCAAAGCCGAGGGGGCTGGACAGGAAGGCGGCCAAAGACACAGCCGAATCCTCAAGTAACTCATCGGAGGCGACGGTGTAGCCGGTCAATTTATGAGCGATGAGTTTCATCTGGCGGAAGGTTGGATCTGACTGTGATTTCTCACCGGCCTCTTCAGTCCAGGTGAATGACATACCGCCAAACCAATGAGGGACGCCGGCGGTGGTGCCGGTCTGATCGACCACCGGGATTCGTAATTCCCGGCGACCCATCGGAATGACAACGGCCCGGTCGCGGATGGTGGTATCCTCCGCGCCTACACTGAGCATACGGCTGTCCTGCTCGATTGGGACGAGGAAACCGCCCCTGGCCCCAATGCCCTCTTCCATATCGGCCTTGCGTTCCGCCTGTTTGATGTCGTCAAATTCGACCCACGCCAGATTTTTATGGGGCTTCTGACGCATGACCATTGCTTTATGTACCTCGATAAGATACCGGCCCCAATCGCCAAAGCCGCCCATAGGAATATTGCTCTGCTTACTGCGGCGCTGCCGCTGGGCCTTGGTCACCGCCTTGTCTTCGGGGCCATTCATCGGCGACCAGTTGCCGGTGTAGTCGGTCGGGTCGGGATCGGTTCCGTTTTCGCCAGGAGCGGCGGTCATGTGGGCTTCAATGTCTGCCCCAACTTGCTCGATTTCCTTGAGGTTGATGGCTTTGGCCGTGTACTCTCTGGCCGCTGTCATCCTCTCTTCTACACTCTCAAGCTCCTCCGAGGTCGCGGCGCGTGTTTCGTCGCCCTTGCCGGTGGAAACCTTGTTTGTCAAAATTGCTTCACATTGCCCGTTCAGCTTTTTGGCTTCGGCGAATAACGCCTCCTGGCTGTCAGGCACAGCTTGGGTAATAGTACTCATGATCAATTCACCTCTAATTTACTCTGGCTATGTCCAGCGCTTGCTGCTGGACTCTCAATTTAAGCAGCATCTCGTCAGAGGTGGGTGAACCGTTGTTCGGCCCGGCCTCGCCATGTTGGGTGGGTGGGGTTTTAGCCCCCGGCCCGGCCTCTATCCGCTGTCGTTTCTCGTTTTCCTTAGCCAAGGCGTCGAAGTCAACTTTCACTCCTGCCCTAGCCAAAACTGTAACTAACTTGAGTAAGGCTTGCTGAATGTCCGAATCGTTGGCGGCCGACAATACCCGGCCCGCCTTCTCTTCGGCATCGGCAATCTTGGTCGTCGCCGATGCAAAGGCGGCGGTCAACACTTGCTCTAATTTCTCCAGGTCAAGGTTGGACGGAACGGCCAGGCGCAGGGTGACGGTTTGGGTGTCTTCATCTTCGCCCTCGTCGTCGGCCTCTTCTCCTTCGGTGTCCTCATCTTCGCCCTCTTCCTGTTTATGGGCTTCCTCGTCTTCATCGTCGTCGTCGTGCGCCTTTTCTTTTTCCCAAGGCGGCACGATTTCTTCGTCTTCAAACTCGCCGCGCATGGCGGCGTAATATTGGCTCAGGTGATCTTGCAGGTCGGGCAGGTCGCCGGCAGGTACGTCAAGCTCCTGGCTCCTTGCGCCGCCCAGTGCCCCGGCTGCGGCGAAGATGCCGGCAGGGACGGCGGCCAGTTCGTCGGCCAAGATGTCACCAATCGGTAACTTAAACGCGCCAAAGGTCTCCGGGTTCTCTTCATCACGCCACAGAAACGCCGTAGCGTATTTGTCCCAATCCATGTTATCTTCGCCGCCCGCCCACTCGCGGACGCGGCCCTCGGCTTCGTCGCTGTCCCAGTCCCGACCACGCGGGGCTAGGGGTAGGTCTTGGAAGGAGAGGACTGATTTTGCGGCGGGGGGTTCGGTGGCGTCGGCTTCGGTGGCGGGATCGTCGGCTTTGGCGGACTTTGCGCTAACAACCGCTGTAGCGTCGTTCATCCCAAAGATCACGTTGGAATATTCCCACAGCCGGATCTCTTTTAGGATACGTACCTCACGGCTCTTGCCGTTTATCTGGCGCTCTTCAAACTCGTACTGAACGGCATCGTACCCGATACTGGCTTCGTCAATGAAGCGACCCTCTATCAGATTGAATACATCTCGACCGTTTGCGGTGTTGAGCGCGTATTGCGTCTTAGCCAGGAGGCCGCCGGTAGCCGACGGTGCATACTCCAGCACCTCTGGCGTCAGCGCCTTTCTTCCGACTTCCCGCAACGAGAGCGGCTTTCCAACCACGCGCAAAACGCTGTCGGTGTTGTGCATGTCAAGCACTCGAATACGCTTGTTTTCAAGGATAGTTTTGCGGAAGGCGCTTTTTGTAATTTCGTCATCCCCCGCGTCCACATTTCCGAAAATTGCAACGAAGTGTTCAACAATACCCCTGGTCTCGTCGATGCCCTTGATAAATACAGGGATCCGCTTTGTCTCGAAACCAGGAAGGTCTCTATAGTCCTCGTCTTTTTTACCCATAATATTAACCGCCTTTATACCCCTTGATTATTTCGTTTCGTTCTCGCGTTCTGCGCCCTTGAGCCACAATACCCGCTGCATCAATGGCTCCTGTTCTTCCGTCTCGGGCTGGCGCTTGTTAGTCCACAATGCCCCGTTAAAGTCGGAGGCGTCAAGGTCGATAATTGACAATCCACAGCCGCCGCAAAGATAACCTTGAATATCCAGCCTTGACGGTTGAAAGGCGTTTCGTATGCCTTCTGTCTCCACTTCAAACGGAAGCATTGTTCGCGCTACTGTTTCCGTGCTACACCCCGGACAATCCATCCCGCTTTTGTGGCCTGTCATTTCGTCTCACTCGGCCCCGCCTTCGTCTGGCGTGGCTTCGGTTTACTGGGCGCGAACTGCTTCAAAGTCTGCTCGATGTGTCCCAAATCAGCCGCCATGCGCTCCAGTCGGCTCGCGGCGTTCCTGGTTGCCGTCGCTGCGTGCTGCTTGGTTTCGTCGGCGTTGTCGAGTTGGGCCTTGATGCGGGTTAGTGACTTTTTAATGTTGTTCATGGTTTGCGTGTAGGTCATAAGTTTGCCTCTTCTCTTTCGATTGGACTACGGCCCCGAATAACCTCCGTCATCTTGGCGCAAAACTCTAGTTGATGTTGCAATTCCAGGGCCGCCAGGCAGATGGACAGGGGAGCCGATACGGTAGCATTCGCCGCGCCATCTTCTGCCCAGCGCCCCTCTGCAAACGCAGTCCAGCCCTTTCGCGTTGCGTCCTCAACCGGCACGACGCATAGCCTCAGTTTCTCTGCCACTTCCCAGGCCGCCTCGATGTTGGTTGAGTACGGCGGCAAGTAAGGCCACCGTCCAATCTGTGGCTCGAATTTGCCGGGCAAACCCTCTGAACGGGTTTGCCCCATTACTTTCTCGGCAATCAGGGCGTCAAGCTCCGGACCTGCCTTTACTTGTGTTGTCATCACTCGCCGCCCTTCAGGTCGATCTCGACCTTGCCGTAGATTTTGACTTTCATTATCTTGGCATCTTCTTCGTCGGAGTCCTTGAGTATCACGAGGGGGAATACGTCCGTCTTTCCCTCGCGCCGATCCGGGGGAACCGTAATAAATACCTCGGCCCAACCTTCCTCGGCATCTGCGCTCATGCACATGGCAGAAATGTTAATGCCGTTAAAAGTTACCTCGGCGTCCGGGTGTGTCTCGCAAGTAATCAGTGTCATTGTCTGTCCTCGTAAAAGGCAGTGCGTCGGGCATCATCGCCGGGCAACGATCTCGACCTTGCCATGTTGCCCGGTTCTTCAATTACAAGAACCTCCGGCACCAGAAATCCGCCGTAATGGTGATGCGGGTCTGTGTTTGTGCCGTCTTTTATGCCTCGGAGCCAGGCGGCCCAGGCCTTGGTGTTGCTATCCGTCGTCATTAGTTCGCCGCCTTCTGGGTAGCTTCGGTCGCCGGGGGGTCTATCACCAATAGCTCAACGTTTTCACCCAGGATCAAATGTTTGGTATCCGGCAAAGCCGCCGTAATAATTTCCTTGGCACGTTCTATATCTTCCAGTGTTAAACGGTGGGGAAACCGCACAGCCAACACGTCACCCGGCTTCAGTTCCAGCTTGGCTATCTTGGCGCTGATAACATCTACTGCTATGTCAGCCTTCGCCATTACAACCTGACCTTTACTTCGACGTGAACCTTTCTGCCGTGGCGGGGCGAGATCGCAATCTCGTCAGCAAACGGAGAAATTGTTTTGAGCGGCTCGATTGTCACGGCTTCAACATCTGCGCCAGTGGAGGTAATGAATTCGGAAATCAGTTGGGCTATCTCGTCGCCTAGCTTTTCTTTGGCGTGTTTAACATCCTCTACTTCCATCTCGCTATCCTTCCCCAACCCATAATTCAGCGCACTCCCCCGGTGACACCTTGTTCGGAATAACGTTAAAAAAATGTGGGCAGTTTTGATGATATGGCGGCGGGTTCGCCACCGCCTCCTCTATCGGCACCTCGCCCCGGTTGATCCAGCCCTGGCATATCGGCTCCGCCGCCGTCTGCGGCATCAGCACCGCCACGCCTTGCACGTCGTTGAAGGCGACGAAATCCCGTTGTGCCCTGGCCCGCGCCGTGCCTTCGGTGAATTCGGCAATCTGCGCCGACTTCCATTTATTGCGCTTGCCTTCCCAGGCCATAAGCCGCTTAACGTAGGTGTTACGGCTGGCCGTCGGAACCTCGGCTTGAATGTTGGCGACTGCGGCGGCCAAGTCGAAATTGTAGGTGTTGACAATCGACACGCCGTCGGCCTTGCTCTCTTCGTTCATCTCGCTCAGGCTTGGCCCGGCTCGCAGATTGCCGCGCCCGTTAGGACAGCCGATGCGCCGGGCCTGGATGGTGATTTCGTCTTCGTAGGCTCGGCGGCGGGCTTTGACCAGTTCGCCCCGGATGCGGTCAGCGTCCATCTCTTCAAGCCGCATGGCGAGGTGGACCAGGCGCATGGGGTCACTGAAGCTGTCGGAGCGGACAACGCTTTCCCAGTCGCGGGCCTTGAGTTGGGCGGGGTCAGGCTGGGTCAGTGTTGGCATTGGTATTGTCCGACAGGTGTACCGTTACGCAGCCTTGGCCTATTTCTTCCAGTGCTGCCATTATGTCGTCTACACTATTTTGCACATAGAACACCCCGCCGCCCCTAACCCATACATTAGTGGGGATACTGCCATCAGAACTGGTCACTTCATTGGGCACTAGCCCTGTAATGTAGTCAGAATTGACGACGACAGTCTTTTCGTCAGGATCAAACGCTCCAATCAACTTCAAAAGCATCTACGCCGCCTCCCGTTCGCCCTGCTCATTATCCCGCGCCACAGCCTCCGCCCACTCCTCATCACTAATCGCCCGCAACCTATCCAGTCCGTCCGGGTTACTGATTGCGGCCAGCACGTCGGCCGACGTCTGCCGGAGTAGCTTGGCCCGGCGGCGGGTATCGCTGCGGTCGAGGCGGGCGAGTTCTTGTTTGCGAGTTTCCTTTACTTCCCGTTTATCGCCCACGCCGCCCCCTTCAAATGAATTTGCGGATCGAAGGTGCAATCACAGCCCCGGCAAACGCACAGCCCGGCGTGATCCTTGTACAGGTCCACCCCAACGTGATCGCAGAGCGGGCATTTGATCTCGGCGAATTCCGGGTGATGCTTGCGGGCCATCTCCTGCCCCCGGCCAATCTCAAGCCAGGGATTGCGCAGCGTCTTGGCCCGCGTGTCTGCCTCGGCATCGACTGCGCCCTCCATCGACTGCTCGGGGTCAGACAGGTTGATGCCGGAGGGAACCAGGTTAGAGGCGATGTAGCCGATGTCGCCACCGGGTATGTCGCCCACGTCCAGGCCCGCCGCTTCGTTTGCCATATTCGCCGGGGTGCCCATCTGCCACATCTTAAACGCGGCATCGGTCAGCTTCGGGACGTCCTTCTGCAAAGCCGGAACCCTGGACAGGTCAAAGGCCACGAAAGCGCCGTCATCTGATTGGAGATAGTATTGGTACTCCGCCTCAAAAAGCCTCAGTTCCGGCAGCGCGGTATCTTGCCAGTAGGCTTGTAAGGCTTGTCCGTAATTGGAGTAGGTCGAGCGGTTGAGGCCGGTTAAGCTGCCGATCAAAATAGGTGGCACTCCGAAGGCCATCAGCAACCGCGTCTCGTTTCGTGCGTCGATCTCCCCGAAGCCCATCTCCTTAAACGTGGCCCCGACCCGCTGATATTTGAAGCCCTTGCCCAAGACGGCCGGCTCGACCCATTTGTCAGATCCGCCGTAGATATCCATCCAGCGTTTGCGGACGAAGGCTATATCCTCCGACGTCAGGGGGTCGTCAGATACCAGCAACCCCAGCGGGGCCGCGCCTCTTTGGAAGAAGAGTTTCAAAAAGCGGGTAATGGCGTTGTCCACATCGCCGCTTTGCCCGATTGCCAGCGGCGGCATCCCCCAGCCCAGCCCTTCAAACGGGTCGGACGGGTCAGGCAACTTGACATGCATCATATCGGCCGGCAGGATTGCCAGGCCGTTCTGGGCGGCTTTGCCTTCGGGGATATAGAGATAGCCCATGATGCCGCCCTTGTCACTGGGGACAATTGTCACCCGGTCAGGCCGTAGGCTATAGAGGGCGGTGGGCAGGCCGCCGCCGCGTGGTCGAATGTTCAAAATAAACGAGTTGCCGAAGTTGAAATAAATTTCGTTTAGCATCTCGAATTCGGCCCACGATTGATGCGGATTCGGTCGGGCCACTAACTTTGACAGGGGGTGTTCCGGCGGCAGTCGCTCAGGCTTGCGTGGGTCGCCGATGTAGGCGGTTAGGGGGGCGGTGGTTTTGCTTCGGGCCTTGTACATGATGGCCGCGTAAATGAGGGCGTTGCGGTTGAAGCCATGCTCGACGAAGTTCTTGAACAGGCCATGCATCTGCCATTGTGGATTGTTCTCTTGCGAGGAAGTCCACACGAAAGGCGTGTCGGCCTTGGCCTTGAACTGGATGCCGTTGGGGATGCGCCGCACGTCCCAGGGCAAACCGTGTTTGAAGAATTGCCACGTGGCCTTAAGTTTCTCTATTCGACTTGGCTCGTCTGTTTGTCGTCGCATAAACGCAAAAACGCCCAGCAAGCGGGGCGCTCGATGCGTCCACTCGCTGGGCGTTGGATCTCCTATAGGAGAAGGTTGACCCTTGCTTATTTGGTTAAATTATACACCAGACGGTGTATTACGTCAATTTGCGGCATTAAATGGCACCCCCACGGCGACGAGACTCGAACTCGCGTTAAGAAGGAGGCGAACCCCTCTTTTTGCAGGTAGGTCATCTTGGTTGCCAAACCTTAGGCCACCCTGCCCCACATCGGCAATGCCTACAGCCGAGGGGGTGCTATCTAATATTATACCCGATCTGCTTTAAGACGTGGCGCACAAACTGACTGTAGGGCAGCTTGCGCCACGGCGAATAATTATAATAAGGGTCCCACTGACCCGACGGCCAGCGGGTGGCCCCTTTCGCCTCTCCGAATGGAGGAGCATGCAAAGGGCGATACGTAACCATAAATACCCTCGGGTCTCTCTCAATCGCCCGTCTTAAGGTGTGGAGCTTGCCCATATTTATATCGCCTTTCTGCGCTTGGCCGCCTTTGCATTTAACCGCCTGACTGCATCTATCCGCCTCGCCTCTTCGGCTTCAAAATTAGTCCCCAGGCCATAGAGACTAAACCTACTCAAGACCGCATGCGGCAGGTCATCGCAAACTATAGCCATGTTGAAGTCGAGATGGTAGCCGATGGTAGCCAGCTCTTTGTCTGCCTGCTTTAGTATATCCTCCAGCATGAGAGGAGGGCCGCCGACGGTCTTGAGCAGGCCCGCGAAATAGCCAGCATGATCTTGTTTGCCAATGAACTGCATGTCATCGACTACATCTTGTAAAATTACGTTGATGATTTTAATAGCTTCCGGCCAGTAGATGTAGCTGGTCACAAATGTATTTCTTGCACTCATTCACTGGCCTCCACTGACAATTGACAAATGGCATCGGCCGCCTCGCTTGCCGTTATCCCGAAGCCGAACATCGTATCTGCGACCCCTGCCATTGCGTCGAGTATCTCTTCATCGATCAAATGTGACGTATCGCACCCGAAGAACAAAAGCCCGGCTCTTACCTCTCTCATTGTAATCTGCGCTGCCAGCGCACTCCTCCAGTCAGCATCCAAGTCCTTTGCTAAATTCCAGATAGCAGAGCGAACCTCACTCGTCAACATTCCATAGCAGAAAGCTGGCGTAATGCCAAGCTCTCCGACAAGAGAAAGCATGCCCTCGCCAGATAGGCCGGATAAGTCATGCCCCCAAAACAGGAAGATTTCTCTGATCTGTTTCTTGCCCGTTTTGTTTCGGAGCTTGCGGAAATAGGTCTTAGCTTTTTTGATCATGCGATTCCTCGAAAAAGTAATGCTCAACCTCTGGGTAGCGGCGGCCCCTTGCCACGAACCCTCTCTCCGCCTGCGCCACTTCTTCGCCATCAACAGTTAGCGTGTAGACGGGGGGGCCATAACGCACAATGGCGGCAAGCGGATGATCCCACGGCGGCGATCTGAATTTAAAGTGCGGTCTCGACATCTCGAACGTAGCTAATGACGCCGCAATGCGCCCGCTGTTCATATGGTAGAACCGAACAAACCCACCAGCCCAGTGAACAACACATCTCGGTTGAGGAACCCGCCGGGTTGGTCGCCGGATCGGGCATCGAGGGTGCTGGTTATTTGTCATGGGCGGCCCTCAAGCGGCTGTTCCTTGGTTGTTATTTGAACAATCTCTGCGTCATCGACGTTTAACAACTGTATATTCTGCTCGCATGCCCATTTGTAGCATACTGGGGGGATCATGGTGATTTTTCCCCCAGCACCGCCAGAACATTGGTCTCCGGGTCGTAGCCCATCGTGATCGTCCAGCCGCCAGGCGTCTTATGGTCTTCGACCTCGATCCGCGCCTGGATAAACGGCGGCGCAATGCGCTCATATCTCATTTTCCACCCGTCATCACGAAGCTTAAATCTGTTTGTCCTGCCAAGAAACCGCCGGTACCAATTCAATGCGCCCGGCTTGGCAACGAAGCCAACCGGCGACATCATTGTCTCGCCGGTTGTGTTGGGCCTTGGAAAGATTAACACGCGGCGCTTAGTTAGAATTATCCCCAGATCGGGCTTAAGGTCGAAGATGCTGTCGGCGATTTGCAACAATTCCTCTATGCCTACCGTGCGAGTTCCAATACAGGCGCTCCAATCGCCAAACTCAACCGTGCCGCCCTTGAACTCGGCGGTATCGGCGGTATCAACGTATTTAACTGGCAAGCCAAGTATTTTGTCGGGTAGATTGTCATCAGTCATTGCGTTCACCTCCGCTCCATCGCTTCCAGTTGTTTCTTTAGGAGCCTGATTTGATTAGCCAAAAATATTATCATGCCGCTGACAAGGGCGCTGCCAATCATAAACGCCCGTACGGCCGCCGCATGTGCCGCCTCATTCTCTTCCTGCACCTCCGGCCCCACGCTGCCCCATTCGGCGGGCGGAAGCTGCTGGACTTCGGCGGCTTCTGAGGCGGCAAACTCGGCGGCCGCCTCTATCTGGGCCTCTTGCTCTAATCGCAATAACTCAGCCTCAGATCTTTGACTATGGTCAAACAGTTGTTGGGCTTGGTGTTCCGGCATTCCGCCGCTACATCCAACAGCCGAGAACAAGATAATTACAAGTGTAATAATGGCCTTAAGTTTCATTCCTCCTCCAGATCAGCAAACACCGATTGAATCTTCTTCGTCACTTTCTCCTCCGTCCGTACCTCCCAGCGCCCCGCCTCATTGCGAACAAAGAACACCATGTCGCCCGGCTTCAGCCCCAGGTCTTCAACCAGCCCGGCGTATAGATGAACCTGGTTGTGGCGGTCGAGGCGGGTGCTTTGATGACTTGCTCCGCCCAGCCGCTGCTCAAGCTCGGCCGCTATCTCATGTTCTTCTACTACTCGGCCCTCAAGATGCTTGATCTGCCGTTGCAACTTCCCCACATCCGGCGTCACCATCGTGCCGACAATGCGGTCGAAAGCCTCCACGTCTACCACGACGGCGGCGGGTTTAGCTTCTGGCCCCGCGCGCATGATGTGGAGATTGTCGTCAATCCTTTGGAGTGTTGGTTCCATTTGCTGACCTCTCCTCTGTCTCGGTGATGCGCGGCTCAAGTCTGATTCGGAAGCCGGGAACACTTGCCAAGCTCAAAATGGTTTTGATATATACCGCTTTTGACATGCGTTCCTCCAATCAAGATTTGCTGTCATTGCCCTCTCCCTCATCCCCATTATACCCCGCCTCATCCCCGCTTGCTAGTTTGTACCGCTTTATCGCCTTCGCAATTAGTAATAGTCCGGCCGTCACGCCTTTCAAAAAATCTTCCTGCGATATCTGGTTTCGGTATCTATCACTGTAGCGCAGGATAATCGCCGCCACGCTACCAATGTATCTGTAAGTTGTGTACCAGAATTGCTGCTCCTCTTGTGTCGAAGTTCGCCTGCTCTTATCCAAATTGCACCACGCCCAATCCTCGAATGTCGCTGATTATGTAGCGTTCAGCGTCGAGGAAATGAAAGCGGGCCTTGTCCTTGATCTCGTCGGTTGTCTCTCCGAAAGCATCTTGCTTGCGCTGGTATTTGCCCTTCTGATCCAATACGCCCTCCAAGTCGTCAAAGTAAATGATCTCGTCCCGCTTGTGACATCCATACACCCGATTAATGCCGATGTTGACTTCGTGAACACTTGGAGCGCGGAGCGGCAAGCCGCCCTCGGCGAACTCCTGCCGCCACTGGCCCTCAGACTTTGCACCGCCTACCGCGTAGGGCCGCCCCGGTTCGCCTTCTAGCATGGCTTCGGTGTGATCGGCGGCCGTTCTGCCCCCAGCTTTATACTCTCGATAGCAATACAGTTTCCTGGTCTCCGGCTCCTCGGCATAATATAGAGCGGCAGTGTTGACGCCGCCGAAGTCTACGCCCATGAACCGCTTCCATTCGTCGGGAATGGTGAAGCGGGGGCAGGTATGGGCCACGCGGTCGAAGTTGTCATAAATGAGATGTCTCAGCCGGGCGGCCCGACCTCGCCAGAACATGAGAAAGTCCTCGGTCGGCAGATCGTCCTCGGCTTCCTTGTACTCCTCTACGCTCATTGCCGGGTTGGCGATGCTGTCAAACTGGATCAGACAGATGTCAGCCCCGGCATTGTCGGTCACTTCGATCTCTGCGCTGTTGTCGAGTTCGGTGGCGGTCACGGTGCCACCTTCGACGGCCCTGTCCATAATCTGCTGCTTGACCCAGGCCAGATTGTAGAGCGTAGTCGTGATTAAGATGCGCCCCCGATGCAGGGCCAGGCGGCGGCGGATAGAGCGCCAGGCGTCAATGGTGAAATCGTCCTGCCCGGCTTCATCGAGCCAGGCGGCTTTGGCGGTTGAGCTTTCAAGCCCGGCCACCGAGCCGCCCTGTGCCTTGCGACTGCCGGACTGAGCCGAGCGGAGGATTATCCGCGCCCACATGGGATCAGTGGATTTCTTGGCCCAGAATTCGCCGGTCTCAGGGTCTTTTAATTCGATGACCTTGGCCTGCGCCCAGTAGCGGCCGATACCCAGGATATGCTCATATACGGCGATCATCTCAGGCAGGAGCTTCATTGAAAACAGGTCATAAGACGAGGTGACGACCAGGTAATCTCCGGAGCCGCAGCGGTCGATCTCTTGCTTGAGCCACCAGGGACCATACGAAGTTTTGCCAGATTGCGTTCCGGCCACCATCGCTACGATGCGCCGGTCGCTATCTTGAGCGGTCTGCTGGGCCTGGTGGAAGGGGGTGGGGTCGCCGGAGGGGTTGCGGAGGTGGCGAGGGGGCCACTGCGCCGCCTCTTCGTCTTCGGTCTTACTGAATATCTCCCTCACCTGCGTGAAGGTATCGGTCAGTGGTTCGGGCGGCGTCGGCCAATATTCTTGTCTTTGTCTCACCTTCAACATGTCTGGCAATGTCGTTCCTTATGTCATTCGCAAAGGCAACAAACAGCAGTGTCACCTGTGTTATCGCCATCATTTCGGCATTGACTTGCTGCCGTTTCATTTCGGTCGTAATCAGCCGGGCGTGGCGGTCTTCCTGCTTGCCGATCTCTTCCCAGGCGGCGAAGTCTGCCACACCTTGGATGATCAGAGCTTCGAGCTCCAGCAGCCGCTCGTTGAAACTGTCAACGTCGCCGGCAATCGCTTTCCGCAGCGCGCGCATTGCCTGCCGGGTTTCCTTCCAGAGCCGCCCGCTTTCGCCGATGTCTACCCGCTTGATGAGGTCTTTGATCCGGGACCTGGTTAGGGCGATGGTGGGATCGAGACTGAGGCGGTCGGGGTCGGCGAGGGCGGCTTCGTAATCATCGACCATGCGGGCGGGCAGGTCCTTTGAGTAGATGGCATGTTTCAAGCTAGGGCTATCCAAACCTCGCAGGGCTTTGCCGCCGTGCAATCGACAAAACTTGCGGGCCGTCATCGGACTTTGAAGGCATTGCCGGCCGGCCTGCACTGACCAGCCCCGGCACCGAGGTTTCCCGGCGCGTTTGTGGTCTTTGGGGAATGTAGGTTCCGGTTGAAAATCAGCCGGCTTCGGGTAATTCATGGGGTCATCCTGTGTTCATGGGGTCATCCAGTCTCAGCCGCCGGGATCAAGTTCGTCCTGAAGTTGGTCGCTAATTGCTCGTAGGCACTCTTGGCAAGGATAGCTGCCGACGCGGGCCTGGATTGCCTTGAGTGCGTTATCCACTGTCAGATAAGCGCGTGTCATCCCGCCAACCTTCACGCCGCACCAGGCCGTGAAAGCTATGTCGTTTTCGATGCTCTTTTGTTTGATGTGCATGATGCTCCTGTCTGGCAGTTAGCCGCCGGGGTCAGGGGCGGGGGTTAGCCGCCGTTGCCGTTGCTGAGTAGCTGGGGCTGGTGGCCGGTGTGGTCTGCGTAGCGTTGGAATTTGCTTATCCCGAACACTTGTGCTATAATATCAGTGTCGAGGTAGCAAGTTCCCGTCAAGGCGGATTTTTTATTTAATCCAATATTTGCTATAATTAACTTGAACCCTCTAAAGGCTTTACGGGTAGCTGCCTCGACAACAGCGCCGCCGGGCCTGCGGAGGGTTTTTCTTTTGAGGGGTGCGATATGGGAAAACTTGAGTATTTTTGTGTCATCTGCCGTAACCGGGCCGATCTTAATGTTTGTAAAAGCTGTCAGGCCAAAAGCCGTCAACCATGCCCAGACTGCGGAACGCCAACCCCAACGATCACTAGAATGGGCAAAAAGCCTAAAAACCCCACTTGTGTGGCTTGCACAACTCGCAGGAAAGCACCCACAAGACGGATAGGTATAACTTGCCGGGTATGTAAATTGCGGTTCAAAAAGGTTGACAGAGTACAGCTTGTTTGCCCGACCTGCTATGGCGCAAAAGTTCAATGCCCTGTGTGCGAGTGTCACATGCCAAAATACAATAAAAAGGCAGGTGTGAGAAAATATTGTTCGTCCCGTTGTTTGAAGCTTGCCAACCCCACTTCTCCAGAACGATTCAAGCAAGGCCAAATGAAAAGATGGGCGGGCTATGTCCGCAAAACCCATCAAAATACTCTCGCCAGAAGAACGGTCGAATATAAGCAGTGGCGGGCCGCAGTTTTTAAGCGTGATAACTACACTTGCCAGGATTGCGGCGACAAATTCTATAAGGGTTGTGGTAGACAAATAGAACTTCATCCGCATCATATCAAACCCTTTGCTGCCTATCCAGACCTGAGATACGATATTGACAATGGTATAACTCTTTGTAAAGACTGTCATCTCAAATGCCATAAACATATATTTATTGGGAGGACAAAACGCAAACCGGATCCCCGCCAGATGCGTCTGCCCATCTTTGAATAACAACTGCGATATACTCCGGCGACAATTCGCACCCTATCACCCGCCGCCCGTCGTCTAAATTCTCGGCGGCGATAACACTAATACCCGACCCCAGAAACGGATCAAAGATAACGTCGTCGGGCTTGCCGTACTTCTCGAAACACCATTGCGGCAAGGCAACCGGCTTCTGGGTCGGATGGACGCGGCGTTGACCTTGTTCGGAGGCTTTTAACATTCCATTCCATCTATGCTCAAACTTGCGAACCGCCGTTCCCTGATTTGTCCAGGCCATCTCGCAATCGGCAAAGTTCCCGGTGTTATCTTTGTCCCAAATAATCCAGCAAGGCGACGGCTCCAAAACATCAGTATAGTAATTGCCGCCCCACCAAAAATGACAAGCGTCATAAAATACTCTCAAGGCTAAAGTTGCCGCCCGCCTTGCTGTTTCGGTTGTATCGTCTCCGATAACTTCGGCGTACTTTCCAACGTCTACTATGTTCGCGGTTCCGTCGGAACCGCGAACATCCGCGCTCCCAAAGGGTTTGGCTCCGCCTACGGAGCCAAACCCTTTGTTTTTTACGCCGCCGAAAGGAATGTCATAGGCTTCTCCGCCGCCAACGGATACGTTGGCGGCAACTATGTTTATTCCATAAGGGGGGTCAGCCCAAACCATGTTAACTGTTTCGCCATTCAATAATGCCTTTACCGCTTCCTCGTCTGTGCTGTCAATGCAAGCTATAGTATGCCGGCCAAGTTGCCATGTGTCCCCGATTTTCACTTTCCAAATTTCTTGATACTGATCGGCTTCCGCTTTACTTGCCCCAACCTCCGTATCCTTCCCCTCGTCCCCGTTCCCCCCAGCGACCCCCGCCGCCTCCCGCGCCCGCTCCAGCATCGCCTCCAATCGTGGCCTATCCGCCACCAGCCCCCGCGTCCGCTCGGCAAGCTCGGCCAGTTTCGCGGTATCGACGACTGCGCCGACCGGGCTTGCATTATCAGTTTCCATGAGCAGCAAAGCCTCATCATACGGTATCCCGGTATAATCCTTGACCTCGATGAACTCCCGCCCCGCTGCTGATGTCGCCATCCAGAAGCCGTGGCCGGCCAGGATGTAGCTAACGTCCGGGTGTAGGCTCTGCCCGTTGCCCAGGTCGATGATCTCGGCGGGCGACCAGACAACGATATTTTTGTACTGGTCGAATATGTCAAGTGAGCCTTGTAACCCCTTAACCTGACTTTCCGGGTGTTCATTGTAATTTTGCGGGTGCGGCGTTACGTCATTGATCCCGCGCAGTTCGCTTCTTACGCTCATTTAGCCTCTATCGCTCTCTCAGATCGTTTCTGGTGGCGCTTCGTCAGGTATTGCCCTCGAATTCCGCCTGTATCGCTCTCCGGCCATCTCTGAGGCGGCACCGTTGACGATCCAGGCTCACACCATCTATGAAATCTCCGGGTACTCGACAACGGCGTCACCGTCGATGTTCCCGGCTCAACCGGCCGGGCCATGTCTCCGGTGCGCTGCGGCTCAGTCATCGGCGGCCACCGGATTGAACAACATCGCAAGAAGCAGTTGGGCCTCCTCGCTCATCTCGAAATCAACGCCTGCTTCGTCCAGGCTTTCCACGCGGGCCCAAATCGCATCTCTCAGTGAGTCGGTGCCTTGCAACTCAGCCGCCAGCCGCTCAAGCTGGCCCACCTCGACCCCGTTGACGAAGATCGGCGGACCGATGCGCTCCAGGCAGTCGGCGCAATGCTGCCACTCGACGCGCCCGCAGTTGCAGAGTTGGCGGGAGTGGTGCGGGCCGGCGCTGATCCAGACGTGGAAGCGACCCCGGCAGAAGTAGACGCGAGTGCGCAGGGCGGTGTGGGCGTCGGTGGTCATTGTATCGGTCATGGCTTCTCCAGTAGTGACAACTGCCTCGGCCCCGGCGGTTTGCCGTTGCGCTGCGCCTTGGTGGGCGGCGCGTAAGGCTGGGCGGTGTGGGTTGCAATGCGGTGCAATCGCCTTGCAAAACCTGGCTTTCTGTCATTTGCTCTTATCCCGCTGTAATATTGTTGTCCAGTAGTAATCTGTCCCAATCGTAATAATCCACCAGCAGATATGTAGGTCTATATAGCGCCGTTGAAAATCAATGTGAAAACCCAATGAAAACCAAGGTCCTTTTATAGTGCTATATGAGATGGGCACAATCTTCGTATTGATTATCTTTCTTTCCTCCACTCCATTTGCCATGCGTAAGTCTCCATCTGGATTGCCTTCCTCCCAAGTAAAGGCCCCGCATTGACAACGCATTAACGGATGTGGTTCTTCATTATTTGCATCTGTATAATCAGCACTGCCTCCAGTGTCATCCCACAACCAGGCGTGTAGTCCGTTTTTGCAAAGTGTGTCATACTCATTAGAAATGATAAGTTGGTTATCCTTAACATGTCTAACTATATCGGTCAAGAAACACCAAACACATAAATATTCTTTGTCAATTTCCGGGCCGCCACGACGAATAACAGTATTCCAAACTTCATTTGAGATGCTGAATTCGACAACTTCTCCCCCGCACCGATTACAAGGAAGTTCGCTAACCTCATCTGCTACAAAATATAATGCTTCATTTGTCTTAACCATCATTCGCACATCTCCGCTGTATTCCTCGGCTCCCCCCGCCCGAACTCGACAACTTGCCTCTGCCCGGCTCGGCACCTGCCCTCGTCAAACGTGCCTATCCAGACCCAGCCCGGCCCAACCAGCGGATGATTGACCTCTATCCACATTTCAGCCGGTTCCGGCTTCATATCGTAAAAAATGCCGGTAATGCGGGCATGTTCGCCGCTCAGGTAGCGTCCAATTCGCGGGCACTCTTCGTTATCCACCTTCGCACACTTCCGCACCCTGACCGCCTCGGTGAACCAGGCTCCGAAATAAGCCACGGTCGGCCGGGGCGTTGGCGAAAAGGTGGGCGACGGCGACACCGTTGACGGCGTTGCCGTCGGGGAGGAAATTAAGGGAGGTGGTGTCGCCGTCGCTAAGGAGGATGGACTTGCAGCCGGCGTCGGTGTTGGCGTCTGCGTTGCCGTTGCCGTATCCGCTACCACAACGGGCGGCGTGGGCGTGGTCGTCGGCTGCAAGGGGAGGGGCGTTTGGGTTGGCGTGACGATCTCGACGGTGGGCAGGGGCGGCGGGGCGGGTCGGTCGCGTTGCAAGATGCAGCCGGCGGCAATCAATAGGATTAGAACGGTTAAGGCGAGGCGAGCGAAGTAGTCACTTGGTTTCGTTTTCATTAGCCTCACCGTTTAGCGGAAGCCATTTCACGTAAAGCGTGATAAGCCACAGTCCCCCACGTTTCCACCAGACAACATTGCCCGCTTCGAGTCGCTTGATTCGGCAATGTGCCCAGGCGTGAAAGCGACCATGAAGGTGGATGATAACGGCTAGGCGGTCGGCAATCCATCGGTTTTTCATCGCTCACCGCCCGCCGCTTTCTTAACTTTGGCCTCCGACAGCTTTCTCATAAGCCGCTCTGACATCTTCCGAAGTTCTCGGATGGTCATTTCGGCAAAGCCTTCTATCGTGACCGGTGGGTCAATGTCTGCAAGTTGCATAAACGTGGTATTAATTAAGAAGGCAAGCTGGTATTTCATGCCCTCGGCGGTCAGGTCTTCAACTGAGTTCTTGGTATCCTCTAGCTCCTGGCGAAGTTCTGCGATCTCTTGCCGGTCTTTTTCCCGGTCGGCGCGTAGCTTTACCACGTCTTTTTCTAGTCTCTCAACGAGGGTCAGCGCTGTCTGTGTTAGCTGACCGGTAGCAGAGGCATCAGTTTTTCGTCTATTAAACCATGCTGTCCCCCAGGCCCCTAAGACACCGGAACCAAGGACGGCGACTATAACCGTGACTATCTGCTCGGTTTCCATTTGTCCCCCCTGGCCCCGTCAATTACAATGTTAATAATGGTTGTCATCGGCATTTGACACGCTCCTTTGCCGGTGGCAGCAAGTCCTCGGCGGCGGTCTTGGTAGTCAGCCGCCGGGGGCGCTTGGTTTTACTCAGCCTTTGCGGTCGGGTGCTGCTCCGCAATCCAGGCGGCAAAATCGCCCGCCTTCGTGCCCTTGAGAGGCACGGCGGTTTTGACTCGCAGTAGCATCACAATAAGCCCGACCACCGAGCCAATCGGTCCGACCCAGGCGGCGACCTCCGGCGGCAGTTGCGTTATGTCGATAGCAGCGATGATCTGCTCCAAGATTACGAACACGCCGCCGATGGTCAGGGCTGCGCCGAATTGGATGGTGTTTGATTTGAGCAATGGTTTAGGTCTCATTTTTCCTCCAACAAAAAAGACGCGCCGTAACCGTAGTTACCCTGCGCGTCGTGTGGTTTTCACCCTACGGAATATTTTATTATTTGAGATTATTTTACCACGCCGTAAAGTTTACGTCAACTTGCGGCATTGTCCGAGCCGGTCTTTTTCCCGCTCGATGACCTCGGAAACTGAGACATTATGTTGTCTGAGCCAGCCCAAAGCGCGGGCCTCGTCTCGGTTCGGCGTCTTGGCCTCCATCCCCAGGATGATCTCAACATGACGCAGGGCGCCACGCAAGACATAGTACAACGCCAGAAATTGAGTTTTTAACATCCCGTCTATCTCACTCATTTCGTTTCTCTCGCGTATTGCTATAAAACCCGCAGATAAAATCCCATAACTCCAGGGCGGTCTCCGGCCCGATTACAACCTCGTCAAAGTGCCCATATTTGCATTTGTAGCCGAAGATGTAGCGCAGCCCAGTGACCAGCCGCCGCCAGAAGCCCTGGGCGGCTAGGTGGGTGTAGATGTAGATAAATTGCTCTCCCGGTTCATCGGCATCGGGATCATAGCCGAATACCAATTGATGCTCAGGTGAGCCGCAGTCGCATAGTATCAATTCGTGTTTCATAAGTCCTCTTTCGCCCCGGCTCCGGCGGGCTTTCTTGGAGCCGGGGCTATACATCATTTCCACAACTAATCAGGTTATCGAGGCGGGCCAACCTCCGCGCCAACCCGCAGCCCAGCGCCTCCCGTCGCTCAGATTTCGCCGCCCGTCGGCTGGCGGGCGATTATCGAAAATCGACTGTGTATTTTGGCGATCAGCGCCACTCCTCCCAGCCGCCGACGACCCGACGCCGGGGTGTCTGCTTATTGGGCATGATACAAAAGCAATCTAATTGCATAATACTCAGGATTGGCCAATAATCCAACGATGCTAACGGCAAACCCGAAGGCAATTCCCGCCGAAATAGCACTACCCACAACCCCAAAGATCGCTCCCATGTCATGTAATCCGCGGTAATTTTCTTCGTGTAATTCATTTTGGTGTTTTGCAACTTTCGCCAAAACATATGCTAATGCACTGCACACCGCAATCACTATTGCATACTGCCATGCTTGAATCATCACCTGTTTCATTGCAATGCGCCAAACTTCAGGCGCAGCTTCCTCGACGAATTGTACCAATTGAGTTAAAACGTCTTGCAATTCCATCGTGCCTCCCATCTAAGATAATTAGACCGCGATCCCCTCCCAGCCCCCGGCGGCGGCTCGCCAGGCGGGGTGTCTGCTAGGCTTCACCTTCGATTAGCTCGCAACCCGGCCATACCTCCCGCCGGTATTTGATTAGTTCCTCGATGATAAACCCGAGAGTGTCTGGCGATTTGAACCGCATGATCATCGGGAGTTCTTCAAGACTGGGTATGATATTGACCAAGTGCACCTGCTCCGGCGGCTCCTTAGCCTCGGTATCAGGACACCAGGCGGCTATGTGTATTTCCGGTTCGCCCAGTGATGACAGGACTGCGCCTGCGGGCGTTGTACTTCGAGTAACTTTCCCTCTTGCTTTTACCATTTGCAGTCTCCTTTTGGCTGCCATATTTTGAGGTATGGAATTGGATTAAGCAGAAAACACAAAGCATATAAAGCTGCTATTGACTCCTACTTGAAGTAATCCGCCACTTCGCTCAAGCTGATGGGTCTATAATCACCAAATAATCTATAGATGTTATCAACCCCAACGTCTACAGCTTTCCCATCGCTTTGATGATTCGAATGGCAGTGGCCAAAACAATGCCATGCGCCGTAATGCTTCCGATCCCATACGGCCATCGGATAATGGCAAAGAGTAACCGCCAAAGGATATCTCTCGTTGCCAAGTTGCGGTATCTCTAAAACCACCATCGGCGGCAATAGCTCAACCTCGAACCCGCTGGCTGATCTTAGCGGCTCGGCATGTTTGTCCAGGCTTTTTAGCCAAAAGCGATCATGATGCCAAGGATTAGTCAGGATTTTGATATTGCCGTTTAGCCTGGCGAAGTATCGGCGGACGGGAGCATAGCCGGATAAGGAAAAATCGCCCAGATGGATGACTATATCCGTCGGCATTATGCGCTCATTCCAGTTGTCGATCAGAGCGTTGTCCATCTTCTCCGAATCAGGAAAGGGTCGATTTGTAAAGCCTATGATATTCGAGTGTCCGAAATGATGGTCGGCTGTTAGAAATACGTTATTTAGATCTCCGGTGATTTGCATAATGCTCCTTTCCCGCGCCGGGCGGGGTTGTCTGCCTCAGGCCGGTTACTCAAAACGGCGGTGGGTAATTCTTCGCCCTCGCCTGGCGCTGAGATGCCGATTGCGGCCTCTGCCACCAACGAACCAGCGGAGCGAAGATGCGCCACCAAATCAATGATACCTTGTCCATAATTTAATCCTCCCTACTTCAACGTGTGAAATAATCCCGCCGTCCCAAACCCCCACGGCGGCCCGATCTGTCTCCATTGCGGCTTGCCCATCGTCTCAAACCCCTCCCCCATTTCGCCTTGCTTCTGGGAGCCAGCGGGTTGGCCGAAGGGGGCCGTCAGTATCTCGGTCTGCGGCGGCGCTTGCATTGGTTTCTTGGTTTTTGTATTGTACTTCGCTACTCGCATACTAAACTCCTGTACAGGTGTCGATGTCAGTAATATCGCTCTCCCGTCGGCGGCGCCACTCCCTCCGGCAGCGGGTAGACATTACCATCCGGGTCGGGCGCGTCGTCGTCAAACTCGCTGAGAACCGGGGCCTGGAAATGCTTAAGTGACTCCGTTGAAATCCCGTAGCCTACGCCAACAAATAGCAAGGCCACGCCGCCAGTTGTCGTAAAGCCGATACCGGAGGCGCTGGGCTTTACGCTGTCGGGTCGGGCGGCGAATGCAGAAGTGCCGCCGCCGGGGTGAAAAATGATGATATACGCCGTCTCGATGCCCTGCAAGCTCGGCGGGTTCAGTTCCCAGGTGGCAAGCGGGGCGGCGCGGGCGTTGGCCTTGACCGAGATCGCTAGAACCGAGATCACAAGCAGAGCTATGCACAATCCTAGATTAATCCATGCGCCTTTGTTCATCGGCGGGCCTCCTGGCTGGCAAAGAGGCCAATCCATTGGACATCAGGATTTTCCTCGATACATTTCTTCGCCGCCATACATATTGCCTCAGCTGGGTTTTTTGCCCTCGCAAACCACAGCGGGCGGCTATCAGTGGTGCCGTGAAAGTCAAAACTTGCGCCCCAATAATAACGGGTTTTCTCCCACGATTCGGGATCTGTCACCGATCGAAAGGTGTCCGTTGGTGCGAAGGGGCTGGTAAGCTTCAGCCAAAAGCCGCGCTCCCCCATTGCGTCGACAATAATTTCGGCGGCGATGAGGTTGCCAGAGTACTCCGGCCACAAATCGGTGTCGTTTAGCTGACTGTCCAAACCGAGGGCTTTACCTATTTCTGCGTCTAACTTGGCGCTCATATGATTTTCTCCTGGCTGGCGAATAAAGCTCATGTTAGCCATCAGTTACCTCCGGCAACAGCACCCGCCCGAACCGCCCGAACTCCCGCTTGAATAGTTCCAAGTCCGGCCCGAAGTACCACAGCGCCGAGGCGGTCTTTGCTGAATTATCCTTATCCGACTGATATGCGGCGGGGCGGATATGTTCAATGCACTTATCTGTAATACAGACCGGCCAATCTCGCCACATTCCGCTAAACCACTCGTAACCAACGGCTGCGCGGGTTTCGGCCATAGCCCGCCTGATATTGCCTTTCAGGTGTTGACCCTCCAGATAACGCAGCCAAATTTCTTGACGGGAGCGATTGCCAACCTTTCCATACGGCGGATTGAGCCAGACGTTGCCGTACCATTGCCACCGGAGACCGTTATCCTCGATGGTGTAAATTTTCCTGGCTCTCACCGTCTCGTTTGCCTCCTCCGTCGATGCCGGGTCGAGGTCGATGCCGCCAAGTACGCGGCGGGCGGTTTCGATGATCTCGGCCGGCGTGTACCACTCGTTGCTCTCCGAAGATAGCATGGCGTGGGTGGCCTGGTTGACCATGTTCAGGCGTGGTTCTCCGGCGTGCTTGGTGCGAACCGGGGGGCCGCCGAATAGCTGGCCTTGCAATGCGTCGGTCATCGAGACACCTCCCCCGCCGCCGGGCGGGCCGAATACACTAGCTCCAGCGCCCCCGGCTGCTCGATCTTCAGCGTCTCGGCGGCCTGGGTGATGGCATAGGTGAATACGTCCAGGGCGTTATGGCCGGCCTTGGAGAGATCAACCACGTCGGCGGAGATGGAATCGTATTCGATGCGACCAGGGAGCGGGGTGATGTTCTGGCGATACATCTCACAGATGACTAACTCCTGGTCAATGGAGTCTGTCGGGGCAGGTTCCGGCGCAGAAGCAGGGGGGGGAGGCTGGGCCAATCGTATCGTGATATATGATGCGGTAACGAATCCGGCAAGAGTCAAAACAGCCGCTACGAGAATGGTTACATAGATGCTCTCAAGATGTCGCCTCATGAATTGCCTCTATCAGACTCGACATACTCGAACTCGATCCGCGTAACTATTGTCTGCGGCGCGACCTTCATTTCATTGCAGAAGAAATCAATAAATGTCCACTTCTCCATACCCGGAAACCCCTCGCGCTCTACATCGGCACGTGTGATCTTACAAAGCTGCTCCCTCCCCACGTCGGTGACTCTGATTTGTCCCAGCTTGACAATCTTTTCACCCTTTTTCAGCCCCTGGCACTTTTCGCAGCCGTTGAGGATGTCGCCTACCTTCAAAAACTCCCACCCAAGGCGACGGGTCACGGTTTTCGTCTGACGGAGGAATTGTTCGGTGGTCAGCATAAAGCTCATGTTTCTAGCCATCAGACCCCACCTCCCGCCGCTGCTCCGGGCGCTCGTCGGGCGCGGTATTGATAACCGTCGTGAACCAGCCCTCGCCCAGCCGTGAATTGATCGCCGGCAAACCAAGTCCCTGAATCGGCTCATTCCCGATTAACACGGTCAACCCCGTCCGGTTCTTAGCAATCCGGTAGCGATCATTGAACCACTTATGCAGTAGGTGTAAGGTGTGTTCTGTAGCCCGGTTCTTGGCGTCGCTAAAATCAAACTCGTCAACGATCACAACCGGCGCGGTCGCAATCATCTTGTATCGCTGGTCGGTCGTTGGGCCTTCATTTGCCGGATCGTAGCTGGCCACGATAAAGCCGATAAGCTCAACCAGGTTGATATACATCGCCGGGCCTTTCCCGGCTTGGTTGATGCCGTTACATATCGCCTGCCCCGCTGTAGTTTTGCCGTTACCGTTTGGTCCCAAGAAATATACAATCCCGAAATCGTAAGGGTTAGCCATGACCTCGCGGGCCACTCTGAGCATTTCCCGGTTGCTGCGCTGGACTTTGATGGGGTTGCCGTCTTCGTCGCAGTTATAGTGAAGCTCTGCAAAGTTGAGAATATCGTGGCGTTCCTTGAGGTCGTCCAGGGTGACGGACAACTCGCTCTCATTCAAGTTCGAGAGGATGGATAGCTGCCGGAGTCGGTCAGGGTTGTGACACGGATCGGGGCAAGCGGTAGGCTTGCCGAAGCCGGGATCATCCGTCGAGGCGTCAGGGTTGGCCCGCAGCATCCCAGCGCCGCCGCACTGGGGGCAGCCGTCGCCGGGGCTGATGGGTCGGCGGGCCAAGGCGGTAGTGGTCGGCGCGGCGTACTGAGCGTCGAGTTTGGCGCGGGCGGCCTCCATCTCTTCGGGCGTAAATCTGAGACGGGCCGGGGTGACACGGCGGGCCAGGTCGAAGGGGCCGGGGCTAATAGGTGACTTGGCCGGCGAGGTTGACGGGTTGCGGTTGCCGTTTGGGGGTGCGCTGGGTTTTGCCGTTGGGTGAGTGTCCATTTGTCGGGCCTCCGTTTCGTTTTGATTTCGCCTGGTACTTCTGGATATAAGCCGCCAGGGGCATGTTGCTATCTCTAACGTTCTTGACAATCGCTTGAATATACTTTAATCGGCGGGCGTTACTCATTACGGCCTGAGTTATCGCGTAGGTGAATACCTCCAAGGCGTCGTGTCCTGCCTGGGATAGATCGGTGATGTCTGAAACGATGTGATCTATCTCGATGCTGCCGGGGGCTGGGCAGATGTTGTTACGGTACATGTCGAGGATGACTAACTCCTGGGCGATGGGGTCTATTGGGGCGGGTTTCGGCGCAGAAGCAGGGGCGGGAGGCTGGGGGCTTTGGCTATGCGCAGGGCGCGGGGTTGGGGCGGGGGAAGTTTCTTCTTTTTCTTTCTTTAAAGTTGTTTTAGTAGTTGTTTCTTTTGTGTTTACACTTTCTGTACTACGACGTTGTACACGTTTTGTACCAGGTCGCCGTACAGTTTTTGTACTGCTATGTAGTACACTTTCTGTACTACGTGTAGTCAACACATCTATCTCATAATCCCGATTTAACCCATACGAGAACGCTATTGTCGGATCGCTGGCAACGTAGGTTAAAATCAGCCCCATGTTGTCGAGTGTTTCTAGTGCCTTTCTCACGGTGGTATTGCTACCTATCCCAGTCCCCTTTCTTATCTGGCTGAACGCTAACTCGTCCCGGTTTTTGTGCCAGCCCTTTGTCTTTCTAATTATGAACGATAGCACCTTCCAGGCGCTGCCGTTGAGCTTCGGCATAATTTCATCGAGAGCGATGTTGTTAAACTCTGTATATCCTCCCTGGTTTTCAAAGGGTTTATGCTTCGTCATTATTGGACCTCATCTATGTTGGCGGCGTACTCATCTTCGAGTACCCGGTTAATGAAACAATTGACCCGCTGCCGATCCGCCGGGCTTATAAGCATATAGGCATTAACTAGCCTATTCATCCCGGCGACTTCGGACAAGCGGGCGTAATACCCCGGATCGCTCTCTGAGCGGGGGTCAATGACCCGATGGACAATCGTCGCCGGGATCGCTTCATTTTGCCTATATTCGGGGTCAATAGGGGGAATGGCATAGCCTCGCTTGTATCCAGCCGGGTATGGCTCAGAAACCGCGCTTTCAGGATACATTGTGAGGATCATCCCGGCTTCTTCTGGCGTCCTGGCTCCCTTACGAGAATTGCAAGGACGGCAAGCCCAGGCCAGATTGTCAGGGTTGTGACTTCCGTCTTGAAACTGGGGTATAATGTGGTCGATGGTATCGGCATTGCCGCCGCAGTAGGCGCAGCGATGATCCTCTCGTTTGACAACCTTAACGTCATCTGATACAATCTTATCAGTCATAGCGTACCTCCTGTACGTTGTGCTGTTGGCCCAAAGCGCCCGGTTCCCGCCGGACGTTTTTTGTTTGTGGCCTGGTTTATGAAATTGAAAAGCCCCGCCGAGCTAACTCCCATCTCTGACACGAAAAGGGCGTCGGTCGCTCCGCGAGGCTTAGTCCACAGTTTATAGGTTTGTTCCAATAACGCAAAAATGCGAGTTGCGCCGACTCGGTCAATCCTTTTCGTGTCACTAGATATTATACCCGAAATCGTGGGAAAGTCAAAATCACTCATCGGTTTCCGCCTCCGGCAGTTGATAGGCCGGATCGTTCAACTCGTCTAGCAACCTTGCTATCTCGTTTCGCATGGCATCCTTGAACGCATGAAGCCTGATATACATCACGTCGAGGTCATTCACCTTATCGACGCAGAACGTCTCCGGTACCCCGTCGTCGTCGAGTTGTAGGTAAATTCGGTCAGGGGGTTTAACTGTCATCAGTTTCAGCCTCCAGGTCGAGAGATGGGACTGTCTCGGATTCTTTGGGGTAGCCGTTTTCGTAGACCAGATTGAGAGCGGTAAGATATTCACGGGCCGCCTGCCATGCCTTTGACATGTATATAGTAAACGGCCAGCGAAGTCTCGCATCTTCAAAGAGGTCGCGCAATAGAGATGTGGCCTCGCTGGCCTCCTCTTTAGGTACAAACACCAGCCGCCCCGGCGTCTCGGCCGACATCGTAGCGATGACAAAATGGCACCGCTTGCAAACGATGCTACCCCAGGCGTAAGGGTTCAGGTCGTCGGCCTTGAGCGGCTCGATCTCAACGGGTTGGTGAGTTCGGCACTGTTCGCAGTGGAAATGTACCCGGTCAACTGTCTTGACAACCTTAACGTCATCCGCCGCGCAATGCGAACACGGCCCCGGATCATCCCAGTCACTACCGCCCATCGCCCACCCCCTCGGCCCCTGCAACCAGCCTATAAAGCGCCTCAAGTTGCTCGACGGTCTGGACATTCTGGCACTGTATGCCGCAAACTTCCGTGAGTAAGAAGACGCGAAATGCCTGATGCTTCCATTCGCCAAATCTTACGGCCAGCCGCCGCTCAAATTGTTCCGTTGCCGTTACCGAATAACCTCTAAGCGGCTTCCAATATTCCATGATCGCGCCATTGTTCCAGTTAAATTCCTGGTATCCGGCTTCGAGTAGTTGTTCAGGAGTCATCGTCCACCCCCTCGGCCCCTTCGAGTGCGTCGCGTAGGGCGCAGAGGTCGGCAAGGGGAACCTCTATAGTTCGCGGAGAATATATCGAACCGTCAAAGACAGCGACGGGAACCAGTAGCGGCACGGCGGGGGCTCGGATGGCCTTGAGCCACTTAGCCAATCGCAACACCCGGCGTTGCAGCCGCTGGGCCCGCGTCTCTAGCGCCCGTTGCCCTGCCGTTGGGGTCGGGAGAGCAGAAGCCTCCTCCGCCAGCAAGTCCACCGCCCCCAGCCGCTGGGCGATGCGCTCGAAGCGGTCTTCGGCCGAGCCAATATCCCCGACATAAAGATCAGAGCTACCATGTCCAAAAATCCTGATAACGACGCGGGCCAGACTTTCGCTATCATCAACAGTAATCGAGATACCCCATTGGAGATTTACAATTTTATTTCGTTTGATCCCAACGAAAATCCACTTGACAACCTTAACATCCTCTGCTAAAATATCAGACATAGATCACACCTCCTGAGTGTGGTTTAGTTGGCTCGGAAATAACCTGTTGACCGCAGGTTATTTTTATTTGAGCCGAGCTTATGTGGTTAAATAAAAATGCCCCAGATACGTCGTTATCGGCTGAGATAAACGGTAGGCACTTAGGCCGCGCATCTGGGGCTATCTTTGCAGTATAATGGTCGCGTTGCACTTTTGCAACTGCGGGACTGGGCATTAAAAAAAGCGCCTGTGTTCCGTCTATCTCAGCTACAGATATTATACCCGAAATCGTGGTAAAGTCAAAAGTTGCGGTCATTCTTCACCCCTGTCCCTGAAGGCCATTTTATAAATCAGCGGCCTTACTGGTTTTCCGTCCAGCATTGCGAACAGGTACGAAGCCAGCGGCTTGTGGTTTTCCATAACCCACAGAGCAAACGTTTTTCGATCATCCTTCGGGGCGTCGGCAAACGCTTGCTCTGTCTGGTTAATGATACCCACTAACGTTTTGTTGATTTCAGCAACCCACCCGTTGACCTCTCCAAAGAATTCATGGGGAACAACCGCCCGAAGTTCATCGAGAGAATCGCTTGCCATGCATTCGAGAGTGTTTTTGAAGCTCAAGGTGTGTATAAGTCGGTGGAGCTTGCGGTATTCCTCGCCCTTAAATTTGAACCGCTGCCCATCCTCGAACTCGACCACCCACCCCTCCGCGTCAGGGTCAAGGGTTTCGGCGGCTACCACTATCTGGCCGGGCGTCTCAAATAAATGCGTGTCTGGCAAGCTAAACCCAAACGTGTTGGCAATGTTCTCGACGGCAGACCGGGGATAATATTCACCTGTAAAGCGATTTCGGACGCCCAGCAATGCCAGATCCTCACGGCCCTGATAGTCAATCACTATCCGGTTTTGAGGATAGATGATTTCAAATAGTAAGGTGATGTCATCCAAGAAACCGGTCAGGTCATAGTTGTTCTGTAAGAATTCAGTCGCCCAGGCAGCTTGCTCCCCATCAAAACTACCCCTTGTGGCGATGCGGAATTCCTCGCCATAGCGATATAGAATTCCCAGGCTACCATCCATCTTTTCGGTAACTGTTTTGATGCGCGAAGAAGTGTATCGGTCGCGCTCTCCCCAGTCAAAAAACTTATCAAAGGGTCGCGCTACAATCTCGCCTGTTTTCCTGTTCACGATCAAACCACGACTTACCCGCTCGAAATAGTTCCAGACACCCTTATAATGAGCTTGGGCGGTGTAATTAAATATCATCAAATCGCCCTGCTCCCTGACGACTACTTCCCCAAACTCTCGCCAATCAGGGGACTTGCCTGCAAGCCGTTGTATATGTTCAATTGAGGTTATTTCGGTAGGTTTGTCAAAATCACTCATCAGCTTCAGCCTCCTGATTGCCGCCCATCAGCGCCAACAACTCCCTGGCGGCCGACTGCACCATGCCCACCGAGACCGCCAGCCTGGTAGAACTCAGCGAGATCGACACCAGATTTTTAAGCGTCTGGCGGATTCTTCCCAGGTCCCGGTCGGCGGCCTGGGATACAAACACCAGCCGCCCCGGCGTCTCGGCCGACATCGTAGCGATGACAAAATGGCACCGCTTGCAAACGATGCTACCCCAGGCGTAAGGGTTCAGGTCGTCGGCCTTGAGCGGCTCGATCTCAACG
>Ga0255048_10000476_pt1 | contig 31099 bp, 34 predicted proteins | sample JV7_2_2_MG_FD_183619 | JGI IMG/M metagenome (GOLD analysis project Ga0255048, IMG submission 183619) | Seawater microbial communities from Jervis Inlet, British Columbia, Canada - JV7_2_2 | ecosystem: Environmental > Aquatic > Marine > Inlet | place: Canada: British Columbia | collected 2016-10-06
CCGGCGCTGCCGGTCCAGCCGCACAAGGTCATCGGATTCGGGTACTCGGTGATGAAGCTGTGCAACGGCACCGTCGCTCCATCGCCCGGGAACACGATCGGCGACGAAGCTGGCGGGGCGCCGTAGTCGAGACCCCGAATCACATCGAGGGTCGCGCCGGAATGCCATGGCGTCGGCGTGCTGCCATTGGCACACAACCCGAAGCCGGTCGAGGTCAGGTTGGGGCGCAGGATGCCGATCGCGTGGAACGGTCCGGTCATCCAGAGTTCGACATGGCTGCGAGCCGATGCACCGATCGAGCTGCTGACGGCGACGTTGCCGCTGTTTCCGGCGATGTCGCCGCCCGGCGTGTAACCGCTCGCCCCAGGAATCTCGTCGTGCGTGATGCCGTTCTGCAGCATGTAGCACGAATGCGCTTGGGCCTCTGCCGACCACGACGAGTTGACCGTGACCGCATCGAGACCGGACATCGCGCGATACGTATTGACCACGCCGAGCCAATCGCCATCTGAGACGGCACTGACGGTGTCTGAACCCCCGAAGCCGACCGCTGCGGCGACGAGTGTCAGGGTCGCCGACACCGACGCCAGAAGTGGTCGATGCGAGCGTGACCGGCTTGATGGAAAGGCGGTGGTGTTCACGTATTTTGTATCGGAGCGGCATCGGAATCTCTTGACGTTCTTGATAGAAGCTTGCGAGTCGAACCGGATCTTGGCCGCTACCCGTGATCACCGCAGCTTGGCTAGCGTCTCACCAGTGAAAAGGGAGCGAATCGTGGTCGGAGTTGTGATCTGTCTGACCGCGCCCGGCTGTGCCTTCGCGAGCGACCCAATCGTGGTCGAGAGCTCGCCGACCCCAGAGTTGCCGGCGGCGGTCGACGGGCCACCGCTGGTCGACCCCGCACCACAGGGGTCGACCGAGTTGGGCACCGATCAGCCGGTCATGATCGCGCCGTCGTCCACCCCTTCGAGATCGACATCTGTGGGAGATCCACGATTTCCTGGGCTCGGCTCAGCCGACATCGACGTCGAGCACTATCTGGTGAGGCTCGCCTACGATCATGATCAGCGTACGATCGCCGGCACGGTGACGGCCACCGGAATACTCGTCAACGCGACCGATCGGATCGCCTTGGACGCCGATCGGCTGGACGTCACGGCGGTGCGGTCGGGGGGTGTCGCGATTCAGTTCGCGCGAGCGGATCGGGAACTGATCGTCGACCTCGGTGTGGTCACCGAGGCAGGTACAGAGTTCACCGTCGAGATCGACTACTCCGTGACGGTCGATGAGAAGAGCTTCTTGCGCGGCGGTGTCGGGCTGTTCGCGACGCCAGATGGGCTGTGGTCGGTCAATGAGCCCGATGGAGCGAGCACGTGGCTACCCGTCAACGACCATCCGACCGACAAGGCCGCTTGGACCTTCGACATCACCGTGCCCGACGACGTGATCGCGATAGCCAATGGCGAACTGGTGGCAACCGCCGAAGCTCTCGGGGGAGTCACATGGTCGTGGCAGCAGTCCGAGCCGATGGCTCCGTACCTGATCACACTGCTGGTCGGCGATTACGAACTGGTCGATGACGGCAACAGTTCGAGCGGGGTTGAGCTCAACCACGCCGTGTTGCGCTCGGAGCGCGACACGCTCGATGCTTACTTGGACGCCACTCGTGAGCAACTCGCCTTCTTCGAATCTCTGTTCGGCCCCTATCCGTTCGATCGATACGGCGTCGCCATCACCGACTCACCCCAGGGGTTGGCAATGGAGGCCCAAGGTTTGTCGCTGTTCAGTTCCGCCGACCTCGACGGCACGCTCGGCCGTCGGCAACAGGTGTTTCTTTCCCATGAACTTGCTCACCAGTGGTTTGGCGATGCGGTGTCACCATCGACATGGAACGACATCTGGTTGAACGAGGGCTTCGCGACCTATGCCGAATGGCTGTGGATGGATGAGATCGGGGTCGATGACGTCCACGATGCGGCCGAGCGCTTCTTGTCGGCGCCGCCCCGGATCGGCTGGCCTCTGGCGGAGCCCGACGACATGTTCGGTTCTGTCACCTATCAGGGGGGTGCCACCGTCCTGCACGCGCTACGGCTCACGGTCGGTGACCCAGCGTTCTTCGCCGGACTGCGGAACTGGGTCATCACGTACCTAGATGACGCCGCCACCACGGCCGATTTCCAGACCGTGATGGAGGAATCGAGTGGCGACGATCTCGACGGCTTCTTCAATAGATGGGTATACGCAGACTTGATCCCGTCACAACTCCCAAATTGACGAGATGCCGCCGATCCCATGGGAGACGCCGCCAGCTTCGAAGTCCGCGACGAGGTTTTGAGAACTATGGTACCATGATACCGTGGTACCACACGATGACGCAAACCGACGGAGTTGTGCGTGGTGAGCGAAGCAACGCCCGACAGGACCCAGACCGGGCTCCGCATCGATCGAACCCTGCTGAAAGTCCTCAAAGGACTCGCCGAATACAAGGACCTGTCGATGGCCGACCTGGTCGAGGGCATCTTCTTACACGCACTCGAAGGCAAACCGGCGATCACCGACGCCGCGACGCTCGAAGCCATCACACAGCTCCGCGGCCTCTACGGCCTCCAGCTCACCGCACACGACAGCCACAAGCACCCCACCGTCAACTGATCGGCATCACCACGCACACAGCAGCCAACACGAAGGGCACCCAATGATCAAGCGCCAAACCGCCCACGGCGAGTTCGTCCTGCCGGTCTCGGCCGTCACCGCCATCGGCTTGTTCACGCCCGAAGGCGAGCGAGAATGGGTGCCTGGGTGGAACCCGACCTATCCGGAAGGCGAACCCTCGGAGACTGCCGGAACCGTGTTCATCACGACCCACGGCCACGCACAGATCGCTTGGGTCATTCACCACATCGATCGAGCCGAGGGCTCAGCGGCATACTCGCGGGTCACCGCGGGGCATCACGCAGGCACGGTGACGGTCCGATGTACCGATCATGAAACCGATCGATGCACCGTCACCGTCGACTACGACATGACCGCGCTGACCGACACCAACCCTGCGGTACTGGAGGCGTACAACACTGAATCGTTCGCGGCCATGATGGAGCACTGGGCAACCACGGTGACCAGCATCCTGCGTCCGAAGAACCAGCCATAACCAACTGCGCCGACCGACTCGAACCGCCCCGGAACGGCCCCCATACCGAGCGCCCGATAATCGCGAGGGTTGGGTGACCAAGCCTCGATGAGCGCCGGGTCGGATTCGCCCCCGACCAGCCGCCTGGAAACAACCTGACGGCCGGGTATAACCAGCGCCGCAACCGCAAACGTTTGCCCTGTTTCGCCGGCGAGGCTTGCAGTCTTTGCCTCGCCGCCATCATCGAAAATGGCGCCGTGACAATCAGCGGTCCCTCCAGCCGGCTGCTCGGTGCCCACCAGGCGTCTGATCGGACCACCCCTCGCAGCGCATTCGATACCGGTCAGGTCAATCTCGGCGGCGAGCAACGTGTCCAACCACAAAGAGCGATTCCGCTGGGGCATCACCCGCCTACGCTAAGGCCTGGCCTGTCCGCCGCGGCAGCCGAGTCCCCATGACCTATTTCCCACCACCCTCCACCGCCCCGGCAGGCTGGTATCCCGAACCGCAAGGCGTCGGGCAGCGCTACTTCGACGGGATCGCCTGGGCGCCGGCGATCCCGCGATTCGAAGAGCCCGAGCAGCACCAGAGCCTTCCGATCAGCGCTGCGCTCGGGGCGCTCGGCGTGTTGATCGTGTCGCTGGTGCTTGGCAAGCTGATCGTCGAGGCGTTGATCTCGTATGAGTGGCCGCTGCTCGTGTACATCGCCATCTCGGTGGTGTTGTCGTACGGCCCCTCCGTGGCCTGGGGGATCCATGTCCGCCGCCGCTGGGGCGGAGGAAGGTTGGCCTCACTCGGCTGGAAGTTTCGGTGGAGCGATATCGGCTGGGGACCGCTGACGTGGTTGGCGGCTGTGTTGTCTCAATCAGTTCTCGTGGCGGCGGTGCTGATATTCGAGATCCCGCTCAGCAGCAATATCGACGGAACCGGCGATTTCGATGTTGACCGGTCGTATCTGATCGCCACGTTGGTGGCGGCCGTGATCGCCGCTCCGATCGTCGAAGAGATCGTGTTCCGGGGGCTCGTGATGCGCGGATTCCTGAGTCGGATGGGCCCGGTGGCGGCGATCAGCCTGCAAGGGGTGTTGTTCGGTGTGGCCCATATCGATCCGGTCCGCGGCACCGGCAATATCGGTCTCGCGATGGTGCTGTCAGGCGTCGGCGTGGCGCTTGGCGCGGCGGCCTACCTCACACGTCGACTCGGGCCGACCGTAATCGCCCACGCGATCTTCAACGCGGTTGTCTTGACGATCGTGTTCACCGGTGTGCTGGACGATGTCGACCGAGATTTCGGTCGCCGCTCGTCGTCAGTGGTTTCCGTCGTCGCCGAGCAAACGGTTGTCGATCAGCCGCACACCACCGAACCAGGCGGCGGTCAACACCACAGACGGTGACTCGATCCGGTCGACTGGCCGCAGTGTCGCGGCATCGGCCACCTCGACGTAATCGAGCGACGCCCGCGGCTCGCCTTCGACCACCGATCTCACGGTTGCACACACCGACTCGGCCGAGCGCTCACCGTGCGCGAAAGCCTGCTCGGCGGTCGCGAGCGCCCGCCACAACACCAATGCCGCCGCCCGATCTTGTGGCGTGAGGCGCAGATTGCGGCTCGACATCGCCAGACCATCCGGCTCGCGCACGATCGGAACTCCGTAGATCTCGATCCCGACGTCGAGGTCGGCGACCATCCGACGGATAATGGCGAGCTGTTGAAAGTCCTTCTGACCGAACAACGCAAGGTCGGGTGCTGTTGCCCCGAGCAACTTGGTGACCACCGTGGTGACGCCACCGAAGTGGCCCGGTCGCTTTGGACCCTCGAGGCGGTCGGCGAGGTCTCCGGGTTCGACGTGTGTCTGGAACTCGGGCGGGTACATCACCGCCGCCGTCGGTGCGTAAACCGCATCGACGCCCGCTCGCTCGCAGACGGCGAGGTCGTCGTCGATCGGCCGCGGGTAAGTGTCGAAATCAGTCGACTGGTTGAACTGCAGCGGGTTGACGAAGATCGTGACGATCACCCGGTCGGCGCGCTGTGCGGCGGCGGCGATGAGTGTCATATGGCCGATGTGGAGTGCCCCCATCGTCGGCACCACGGCGACACGGTGGCGATCATGACGCTGGGCGTGCGACCAGGCTCGGATTGCGTCTGGCGTCGTGAACACCTGCATCGCGCCACGGTAGTGGGGCGGGGTCCCTCAGGATCGAAATGCGGACGGGCAGAGGTCCCGATAACTATGCGCCGACCCGAGCGATACGGCCGTTAGAACGGCGTCCACACAGGCGCTCTCGAAGGCATCGGCCGCCGCCGCCGATAGGAGGTTGAGATGGGATGCACGCGAGCTGACGCCGCCCACGATGCCGGCGTCGAGCGAACCCAATTCGTGCACGCCAGTAGCGAGCCCGAATACGGTGTCGCCGTCCATCAGCGAATGGGCCGGCCGAACTGCTCTGGCGAGGCCGTCGTGGGCCGACTGTGCCAGGCGACCCGATTCTGGCCGGGTGAGAGCAGCGTCGGTGGCGACGACCCCGATCGTCGTGTTCAGTGGGGGAGACTTGGCCGCTTCGAGAACAGCGCGCAATCCAGCTTTCTCGTGCGGACTTGGACGTCGTAGCGACTTCGGGCGCGACCATGGCAGACCCGTCGTTGGGCTGAGCAGCGAACCGGACGCATTGACCACGGCCAGAGCCGCGATCGTCACCGTTGCTCGGTCGATCTCGATCGTGGTCGAGGCCATGCCGACGCCGCCTTGTAGCCCACCTGCTCTGGCACCGGTTCCAGCCCCGACAGTGCCGCGGGCGGCGTTGATCCGAGCGGCCTTAGCCGCCCGTAGACCGAAGATGCGGTCTGGTCGGTGCCCGAAATCTCCTCCTCGTCCGAGATCGAAGATCACCGCCGTCGGTACGACCGGCACGACCTGGTGTGGCTCGGGCCCGACCGGAACCCCGAGTTGGCGAGCCTCGAGATATTCCATCACGCCGTCGGCGGCGGCCAGTCCGTAGGCGCTCCCGCCGGCCAGGCAAATGGCGTTGATGCGGTCGACGAGATTCCGCGGATCGAGTGCGTCGGTCTCGCGCGTGCCGGGACCGCCGCCTCGCACATCGACTCCGGCCACCGCTCCACCGGGCACGATCACCGTCGTCGTTCCGGTTTGCCAGCCGCGCCCGGTTCGTTGATAGTGGCCGACCAGAACGCCTTCGACGTCGGTCAGCGAGCCATGCCGAAACGGATCTGCGGGCGAACTCACGCCTCCGACCGTAGCGAACCTCCTCGTTCGGGACCGTCAGCGGGCAGCGCGATCACGGGCTCCGATCGTTTGCAGTTGAGCGAGCAGTAGCGTTCGGAGCGTGCTCGGTCGTGAGATCCCCCCTGACACAGCATGGGTTCGCGTCGTCGGTGCAGCGAAGCGGGGCGTCGGCGAGCTGATCAACCGCGGGTACGAGACCGCCCAGCAGTGGGCTGCAATAGGCCCGAACACCGCCCGCGGCCGACGCTTTGGGCATTTCGGTCAGGGCAGCGTGGTTTGCTTTCCGTGGGTGACGATCATGAACGAGCGATACATCAGTATCGGCGAAGGCACGATGATCGGCCCCCAGGCGGCGTTATCAGCGGGCATGTTGCCAGGGCAGGAGTGCATCACCGATCCTGTGGTCTCGATCGGCGATCGATGCCTGATCGGTCGTGGCAGTGGCATCGTCGGGCACTTGTCGATCGAAATCGGCGACGATGTTTGGACCGGCCATCACGTCTACATCACCGATCAAAACCATGGCTATGACGACTCGAGTCGCCCTATCTCCGAGCAGCTACAACCGGAACGTTCGGTCAGCATCGGCTCGGGGTCGTGGCTGGGCAACGGGTCGGTCGTTCTGCCCGGCGCCCAGATCGGACGCAACGTCGTGATCGGCGCCAACAGCGTGGTGACCGGCACGATTCCGGACTACTCGATCGCCGTCGGAGCCCCGGCACGGGTCATCAAACGACTCCCGCCGCCGAATCAGCAGCCGAGCCGTTAGGCGGGCCGTACAAATTCTTGCGATGCCGGTGTCGACGAGCCGCAAAGCCAAGACACCGCCGCAAGTCTCGCCGGGGTATTCATCGACCGCTTTGTTGCAGTGATCGTACGCTCCCCGGCCCCGGCAGGTATAGCCGAACCACGCGTACCAGCTGGTGGCTGGAGCGGCGCGCCGGAGCTGATCACACGCTTCTCCATCAGCGGACGCCAGTTTGGCGTGAGACCCAGTCGGTAGCTGCGCCAAGCACGAGGTCATAGGCCCCGGGCGTATTGCTCAGGTAGTCGAAGTAAATCCACTGATCATCGGCTCGGACCTCCAAGAAGTCCCTTCCTGGCAGCCAGGCCGGTCGGTAGTCGCCGTAGTCCGCACCGGCGATGTTCACGACGTCACCGAACTGGATGTCCTGCCCATCATTGAGCTGCTGACGAACCAAGATCAAGGCGGGAGGCAGGACCTCGCTCGAGTCGGGATCGGGCCAACTACAAATCGAGTCATCATCCAACTGAAATTGTTCGAACGCGACGGCCGGGGCAGACGTACCGAACAGGTTGGTCACCTGGTCGTCGTCGAACAACGTGCATAGTTGTGCGGCTGTCCAGTATCCGCCTTCGCCCGTTGCTGGTGGCGAGTCTTGGTCGGCGGTCGGGGGGTCGGTCTGTGACTCGTCGTCGGTATCCGTCGCCGCAGTTCCCGAGTCGGTTGCGCTTGGGGCCGAGGCCGTATCGGTGCCCGTCGTCTCTGTATTCCCAGAGGACGGAACTGAAGCCGGGCCGCCGGAGCACTCGAGCAGGATTTCTCCGGCCCTAAAGGTCTCTTCGTCGTTGAGCTTGTCGGGATCGTCGACGAAGTCGAGCGAACCGAACTCGTCCAACAGTCGGTCGATCGCACACTCTGCCTCGCCCCTATTGAACCCGATTTCGTCGATAACGTCGTTGATCGCCGCCTCGCGGTCGGAGTCTCCGGCGCCGCAAGCTGTCCCGAAAAGCGCCATCGCAAGCACGACCCACACGTTCTTCATTTCCCCCAGCTCCCCCTGTTGGCGTCACCCTCCCGCGCTCAGGCACCATCCTGGCAGATCCGGGAGTAGGGCGCGCACGAAAAAGGCCCGCGCTCGTCACTGGCACGGTCGCGCGACGTGCATCAGAATCAACACATCGAGCGATCTACGCTTCCACTCATCTCAAATGTTTGGCCTTGCCCCTGATTCGCTAGGGCGCTTCGGATCAGGACAGCCCACACCAAGGAGGAGCAAGATGCTGGCCGATCACTTTGACCGTCGGCGGGTCTCGCCGAGGGTGCACCGTGGTGCCCGCGCCTTCCCAATCGGTGTCCAACATCCCCGGGAGCGATCTACCATCCCCGGGAGCGAGCTACGCCGACCCGCAGCCGAGACCTTTCGCTAGCTCGAGTCAGGTCGGCAAGTTCACGAGACCCGCAGCGACACCCAGTAGATGGCATTGGCCGAGACAGCGAGTTGGCTGACAACAGCGGCGTGCGCGGTGTCTAGCGGCTGAGGTCGTATGGCGGTGAACATGCCGGCATCTCGTTGTCGCCGGCGAATGTCGCGATCCTCTCGCTGATCGGGATCGCATCGGTCTCGGACTCGTAGAACGCCCGGTTTTCTCCGGTCTCCCGCAGCTCGTTGGCAAAGTTACGACGGTCTTGCAGGTAGGTGCGGTAGTCGGCCTCCCACAGCGGCACGATCGCCCGGCCCTTGTCGTCGGTGGGCTCTACCGAGACGAGGTTGTCCACCATCGCCTCGAGGATGTCGGTCGCCCTGTCGACGATCTCGGCGTGCTCGATGATCAACTCGGGACCGCCACCGTCGATGACACGAGGATCCGCCAGCTGAAAACGATCCTCGGTCGCCTGGACACAGATCTGCTGGGCCCGCGCGGCCCACGTCTCGTCACCGATCTTGTTGACTGCCTCTTTGGAAGCGAAGAACAGCGCCCAGATCCAAAACGTGGCGAAGCACACGATCACGACCCCCATCAGGAGCCGCTTCAGCGTCCTGGGGGCCGGGTGCGTGTCGTCGCCCGCGGTCGCGGTCTGATCGGCCGTCTGCATCGCCCGCAACCCTACGGGCGGGTGCCGCGATCAGCTCTCGATCGGGTCCATCTCGATCCCGAATGGAAACGGGCCCTGGACCACAACTGTGGCCCGGCAGTCGTCGATCAGGGCGCGTGTCCGGATTCGAGCAACCCACTCGACAGTTTCGCCTGCAGACACATCGTCGAAGGTGATGATGTCGACCTCTTCATCGATGGTGACGAACAGCGTGTAGTCACGGACCGAGCGGCTCTCGTTGGTGAGCGTGCCTTCGGCGGTCGCATTGCGGCCATCGAGTCGACAGGCGGTGACATCGGTAGCGACGGTGCCAGGCTCCATGAAGTCGGTGACGGCCCGGAACATCAACACCGAGAACACGACTCCAACCACGGCGATCAGCAGCGTCAGGCCCCCGGTGACGATGCCGACGATCGCCGGGCCGCGGCCCGAGCCGATCGATTCGCTGCGGCGCAGACCCTTGATGCCGAACACCAGCGCCAGGATTCCGAGCACGATGCCGATGATGACGATGAACGGGATCCAGGCGATCAGCATGCCGACGATGCCGCACGTCAGGGCGGCGGTCGCGATCCCGTTGCCCGCTTGAGGGCCGGCTCGCGAGTAGCCGGGCCCGGTGCCGAGCGGATCGACCAAGCGCTGTCCGACGTTGGATACATCAGCGGTCCAGGTGGCACCGTTGAAATAGCGGTGCTCGTAGCGGTCGAGCGGGTCTGGAAACCAGCCAGCCGGCGTCGCGCTCGGCGGTGTCGGGGGAGGCGGGTTGCTCACGACTGCGCAGAGTACCGTCGCCGGGGTGGAGATCGTGTTGATACGTCATGGCCAACCTGAGTGGATTCGTGACGGGCTGACTGTGGTCAACCCGTCGCTGACCGAGCTCGGGCAAGTACAGGCCGAGGCGATGGCTCACAAGATGGCGACGGAACCGTTTGATGAGATCCTCGTTTCACCGGTCGAACGTGCCCGACAGACTGCTGCCCCGCTCTACGCTGCGACCGATCGAGACGAGCGGATCGAGGCGTGGTTGGAGGAGATTCGCGATCCGGGCTGGCATGGATCTCCGGCCGAGAAGGCGGAACGGGCGTACCGCGAAATGCGCCAGCGCCCGGTCGATGAACGCTGGCATGGGCTAGAGGGTGGCGAGTCGATTCGTGAATTTACGAAGCGAATCCACGAGGGTGCCTCGCGATTCCTGTCTGAGCGCGGTGTCGAACGCGTCGACCACGAACTCCCGATGTGGTCGATCGCCGAGCCGGGTCGCCGGATCGCGTTGGTGGCTCACGCCGGCACGAATTCGGTCACGATCGCTCATCTGCTGGGTCTGGCAGCGACGCCGTGGGAGTGGGATCGCTTTGTGCTCGGTCACACCTCGGTCAGCCGATTGGAGGCGATTCCGGTGCACGGTGGATTCACGTTCAGCCTGACGTCGCTGTCGAATCTCGAGCACCTCGAGCCCGATCAACGCACGCGTTGATTCGACAGCGATCGTCGCTCGCTCGGCGAGCCGCCGGCTACGTTCACCGGCTACGTTCACCGGAGACCGTCATCGGTGATGGCCGAATGTTTTGGATCGGTCTGTCCTGAAGTTCCGGACCGCCCGCCCTGACCCCCGGTCATCGTCGAGCGTTCGTTAGCGTCGCCACATGAGCGATACGCGGGCCGATCAGGACAAGTTGCGGATGTTCACCTACCAGGTGTTCTCGAAACTGGAGGGGGCGTTCACGGCAGGCATGATCCATCTCGGCGACCGGCTGGGGCTGTACCGGGCGATGGCTGGCTCCGAACGGCCGATGACCAGTCAGGAACTGGCTGATCACGCTGAGCTGCACGAACGCTGGGTCCGCGAGTGGCTTTCCAATCAGGCCGCCGCCAACCTGATCGAGCTCGACAGCTCCGGCGACGTCGATCGGTTCTCGTTGTCGGGCGAGGGGCGGGCGGTATTCGCCAGCCCCGAGCATCCGGCGTTCGGAATGGGCATGTTCCATCGGCTCCCTGTGACTATGGGTGCACTGGAATTGATGCCAGAAGCGTTCGCGTCGGGCATCGGCCACGACTACGACAGCCACGGTCCAGAGGGGGCCGAGGGCATCGAACGCAGCTTCGAGCCGTGGAACAACGCCAACTTGCTGCGCAAGGTGTTACCGGCGATGGACGGCGTCGTCGAGCAGCTTCGAGCGGGGGTGTCGGTCGCCGACGTCGGGTGTGGCGCCGGGGGAGCGGTGCTGTTGATGGCAGAGGCGTTCCCGCACAGCAAGTTCGTCGGGTACGACATCTCACAACACGCCCTCGACCGAGCCAACGACAAGCTCGCCGAGTCCGGGCTGGCCAACGCCCGCTTCGAAGACCCGCGCACCGACCCGATGCCCTCCGACGGAACGGTCGACATCGTCACGTCGTTCGACTGCATCCACGACATGGCGCATCCACAGCCGGTGATCGAGGCGATCCGGGCTGCACTCGGCGACGACGGCCATTGGTTGCTGGTCGATATCCGTGCCGCCGAAACGCTGGCTGACAACATCGAAGCCAACCCAATGGCGGCGCTGCTGTATGGCGTGAGTGTGCTGGCGTGTATGTCATCGGCATTGTCCGAGCCCGACGGTGTTGGCCTCGGCACTCTCGGCCTGCCGGCGTCGAAAGCCGAGGGAATGGCCAGAGCGGCAGGCTTCACAAGGTTCGCAACGCTAGATGTGCAACACCCGATGAATGCCTTCTACGAAATACGCCCCTAGTTGGGAGTTGTGCCAGGCACAACTCACAACTCCCAGTCGCCTGGGCGCTTCTGAGTGCTCCGTGTTTTCGTCGGTCATCTCGGGTCAACTAGTGTCCCGACCTTGATGTCCTTGCACAGCGGCAAACGCCAACAAGCGCCTCGACCCCGGTCCGGAAGAGTCCTGTCCTATCTGGTAGGCGGTCTGTCGATCCTGATTGCGGCGTTGGCGTTCGGCGGCACGGCCCAAGCCCAAGACGATGATGGCCAGGCGATCTTCGGTCAGCTCCAGTACAGGAACGAGCAGGGCGAAACCGTTGTGCTGCCAGATGTCGAGATCACCGTCGACGGCGTCGGCAGCGTGACGACCGACGACAACGGCGAGTTCCGGATCGACGTACCCGATGGTGAGTATTCGGTAACGCTCGATATCGAGACGCTTCCGCCCGGCGTCAGCCTGAGCGATTCCGATCGTGCGGTCTTGCCCGTGGTACGAGTCGCCGACGGCGCTTCACAGCGGGTGCTGTTTCCGATCGTGGAGGGCGAGTTCGGCGCCCCCGACAGGGCCAGCACGATCAACTTCCGCCGATTCGCCCAACTGACGGCCGAGGGGCTCAAGACGGGCCTCTACTTGGCGATGGCGGCGATCGGGTTGTCGATGATCTTCGGCACCACAGGGCTGGTCAACTTCGCCCACGCCGAACTCGTCACGTGGGGCATGTTGAGCACGTACTTCTTCAACTTCTACGGGTTCGCCGGGGCGATCGGTTTCATGGCGGCCTGGCCGGCGCCCTTCGGAGGTGGCGTCAATCTGATCTTTGCTGCCGCATTCGGTGTGGCGGCCGGCGGATCGATGGGATGGTTTCTCAACAGATTCATCTTCAAGAATGCCCGTAGGGCCGGTGTCGGTCTGATTGCCCAGATGGTCATGACGATCGGTCTATCGATCCTGATGCGTTACCTTTTCCTGTACAACTTCCGGGGTAACCCGAGGACGTTCGGCGACTTCGCCGCACAGCGAGCCGTCTCGCTCGGACCGATCGAGCTGACCAGGAAGGACCTCTTGGCGATGGGGCTCTCGATCCTGTTGCTGCTCGGGGTCGGGGCATACATGCAGATGACTAAAATGGGCAAGGCGATGCGCGCAGTCGCCGACAATCGTGAACTCGCCGAGTCTTCGGGCATCGACGTCGAGAAGGTCATCAACTGGGTCTGGGTGTCGGGTGCGGCGTTGGCGGCGTTGGGTGGCGTGTTCTTCGGTCTCGACCAGGTCAAGTGGGACTTCGGCTTCCGAACCTTGCTGCTGCTTTTCGCGGCGGTCACGCTGGGGGGATTGGGGACCGCCTACGGCGCGCTGGTCGGCGCGCTCGTGGTCGGATTGGCTATCCAGCTGTCGACCCTCTTTATCGATGCCGAGCTGAAGAACATGACAGCGCTGCTGGTGATGGTGGTCATCTTGCTGTTCCGGCCGCAGGGAATTCTCGGACGTAGCGAGCGGATCGGTTAGCGGCATGGACTGGGGATTCATTTTCGAACGCACCTTTTCGGCCATGATCGGCCCGGAGGTCGTCGTTTTCGCGCTCGCCGCGATCGGACTCAATGTTCACTTCGGATATGCCGGACTGCTGAACTTCGGACAGGTCGGGTTCATGGCAGCCGGCGCCTACGGCCTAGGCATGACCGTTCATTGGATGGGCCTCAGCTTCTGGCTCGGAATCTTCATGGGGATCGGGTACTCGGTCGTTCTGGCGTTGATCCTCGGACTTCCGACGCTCCGATTACGGGCCGACTACCTGGGTTTGGTGACGATCGCGTCTTCCGAAACGATCCGGCTGTTCGTCCGATGGCGCGGCAATCGCGGTCGAACGGGGGCATCGGAAGGGATCGGAGAATTCGCCGGAGCGTTCTATGACATAAACCCGTTCAAGACCGGCGTTTTCTATCAGTTCGGCCCCTTCAAGTTCCTCGGCCGCGATCTGTGGGTGCTGGTCGTCGGCTGGTCGCTGTTGTTGTTGGCGGTGCTCGTGGTGTGGCAGCTGATGCGCTCGCCGTGGGGGCGTGCCCTCAAGGCCATTCGCGAGGACGAGGACGCCGCCAGAGCACTCGGGAAGAATGCATATGCGCTCAAGGTGCAAGCACTGATCCTGGGCGGCGTGATCGGCGGCGTCGCCGGCATGCTGCAGGTCGTTCAGAAGGCATCGATTCAGCCAGACACGTTCAACCCAGTGATTACGTTCCTGATCTGGACGATTCTGATCCTGGGCGGCCCAGGCCGCGTATGGTCGCCGGTGATCGGTTCGATGATCTACTGGTCGCTGATCGTGTTCATCGAGAATGTTCTTCGCGGGCTGCCCGACGGCGCCCGCGACGGGCTGGAGAGCACCGTCGAGCTGAGTGACTTCAATATCGGCCAGTTCCGATTTATCCTGGTCGGACTCGGCCTGGTGCTACTGGCCAGATACCGACCGCAGGGCATCTTCGGATCACGAGAGGAGATGGCGCTCGATGACCGATGAAGCCCGACCAACCGACGAAGACCACGGCTCCACCGCAGGTGGAGGCGGAGCCGCTTCCGTGCGCGACGCTGTGTTCGACAATCCGATCGCCGGGGTGTTCGACGGTGTCGAACCCGTTCCCGGCGCAGCCAAGTCCGATCCGATCCTGGTCGCCAAGGATGTCGTTCGAACCTTCGGGGGTCTGACAGCGGTCGCCGTCGACCACCTCGAGATCCAACGCGGAGCGATCACCGCTCTGATCGGACCCAACGGCGCCGGCAAGACGACCTTCTTCAACCTTCTCACGGGCTTCGACAAGCCCGATCGCGGAGACGTCTCGCTGGGGGGCAAGTCGATCAACAATGTCGCCTCCTACAAGCTCGCCAAGCAGGGCATGGTGCGCACCTTCCAGCTAACCAAGGCGCTTTCGAGGCTGACGGTGATCGAAAACATGAAGCTTGGTGCCACCGGTCAGATCGGCGAGAGTTTCTGGCGGGCGCTGATCACCCCGTTGTGGTCGGCGCAGGAGAAAGATGTCGAGCGTCGCGCCACCGAACTGCTCGAACGCTTCAACATGGCCCACATGAGCGACGAGTTCGCAGGCACCATGTCAGGTGGCCAGCGCAAGCTGATCGAGATGGCGAGGGCCCTGATGACCGATCCGCGGATCGTGATGCTCGACGAGCCGATGGCGGGCGTCAATCCGGCCCTCACGCAGTCGCTGCTCGGCCACGTCAAGGGGCTGCGGTCCGAGGGGCGTACCGTGATCTTTGTCGAACACGATATGGACGTGGTCCGAGACATCTCCGACTGGGTTGTGGTGATGGCGGAGGGTGCGATCATCGCCGAGGGAACACCCGACGACATCGCCTCGAACCCCGAGGTGATCGACGCTTATCTCGGGTCACATCACGACAGTGACCTCTCAGAGGACGAGGAGTTCGAATCGTGAGCGACGAACTGCTGATCCACGTCGACAACATTCGAGCCGGCTACGTGCCCGGCGTCGACATCCTCAACAACTGTTCGCTCGAGCTTCGCGAGGGTGAGCTGATCGGCATCATCGGGCCCAATGGAGCCGGTAAGTCGACGTTGCTCAAAGCACTGTTCGGCCTACTCAAGATCAGCGAAGGAACGGTACGGTACCGCGACCAGGACATCAGTGGGGCGCCGGCTCACGAGCTGGTGTCGCGCGGCATCGGCTACGTGCCACAACGCGACAACGTGTTCACCACCCTCACGGTCGAGGAGAACCTCGAGATGGGTGTGTTCCTGCAGCCCAAGACTTTCAAGAAGCAGCTCGAGTTCGTCTGTGATCTATTCCCCAGGCTGTCTGAGCGGCTCCCGCAACGTGCCGGCTCTCTGTCGGGCGGCGAGCGCCAGATGTTGGCGATGGGGCGGGCCCTGATGATGGGACCCGAGGTGTTGCTGCTCGACGAACCCTCGGCAGGGCTTTCGCCCGTGCTCCAGGACCAAGTGTTCGTACGCACCCGCGAGATCAACAAGGCCGGCGTGTCTGTTGTGATGGTCGAGCAGAACGCTCGGCGCTGCCTGCAGATCTGCCACCGTGGCTATGTCCTCGACCAAGGCACCAACGCCTACACCGGGCGAGGTCGAGATCTGCTGCATGATCCAAAGGTGATCGAGCTTTACCTGGGCACCCTCGCCACGGCCTGAGTCGGCTCTGATCCCTGAGACTGATCCTTCAAGCTGATCCCTGAAGTTGCTCTCTGGGCCGGGCCGGCGATAAGGCTGTCTGTCAGCTGCCTGCCTCGGACGCGAGAGGGCCCGCCGCCCGCTCCGTGAGGAGTGGAACCGGCGGGCCCTGTTTCTGATCAGTACGAACTGGTCAGCTAGCGAACACGTACTCGTCGAGATCGGTGTTCGGTGTTCCATCACCGTCGTAGGTGGCGATGCGGAAGCTCGCGGCAGCCGGCTCGCCGGCCTCCACGAACTCATACGGGCCACCAATGCCGTCGTAGTCGATGTCGGTCGAGCCGCCGGCGACGAGGTCCGTGCACGCCGCGAACGAGGTGCACTTGTCGCCACCGCGGGTGACGTCATTGATTGCTGCGGCGATCGCCGACGGATCGTCGGAATCTGCCATCACTGTGGCGAGCGCCACGATGATGATCGAGTCGTACGTCTCGGCACCATAGGCGTAAACGCCACCCATCTCGCCCTCGCCGTCGAGGCGAGCCGTGAAGTCACTGATGTCGGCCAGATTGACCGACGGCTCCGTGCCACGCATACCGGCGATGATCGACGGGTCGTCGAGCTCAGCACCAATGCCACCGATGTTGCCATCGACGCCGTAGACGTTCTTGGCGCTCGGGCCTATGCCACGCTCGTTCATGGTGGTCAGGATCAGCGCCGACTCGGCAAAGCCGATGACGACGATTCCGTCGCTGTCGGCCTCGACTGCCAGGTCGACTTCGGCGTCGAAGCTTTCGGTGTCGACGGCGTATGGAAGGAATTCGTCGATCACGCCACCGGCGCCCTCGAAGTTCTCCTTGAACGAGTCGGCAAGACCCTGGCCATACGACTCCTGACGGAACAGCACCGTGGCGGTTGCGTTGCCTTCGTCCAACACGAGGTTGGCGAGTACGCGGCCCTGGAGCAGATCGGACGGAGCGGTACGGAAGTACATCCCGCCGTCGTCGTAGGTGGTGAAGTCAGGCGACGTGTTGGCCGGCGAGAACTGGATCACGCAGGCGCCGGTGATCTTGTCGATCACGGTCTTGGACACAGCCGAGGAGGCGGCGCCCATGATGGCATCGGCACCCAACGACAAGAGGCGGTCGACCTCGAGGTTGGCTGTGTCGGTCGTGGTGTCGCCCGAGTCGCCCTGATTGAGGACCATCGGTACGCCGAGAACGCCGCCGGCGGCGTTGACGTCGGCGAGTGCAAGTTCGGCACCAGCGATCTCGGGTGGTCCGAGGAAGGCGAGGTCACCGGTCACCGGCAGAATGGTGCCAACGTTGAGCACACCGTCGGACTCGCAGCCACTGCTGTCGGCTGGTGCAGTGGTTGGTTCAGCGGCCGGTTCAGTGGCTGGTGCAGCGGTTGGTTCAGCGGCCGGTTCAGCGGCCGGAGCGTCGTCGTCATCGTCGCCGCAAGCAGCGGCGATGAGCGAGAGGCCCGCGATGAGGGCGCCAATCCGGCGCACGCGTGATTTCTGCATTGTGTTTGTTTCTCCCCCTGGACATGATGTGGCGGGTTTGCCCCATCAGATTTCAGTCGACTAAGCGTAGATCCACTTGCCCTGCCAATACAACTCCGCTCGATCCCAATTTGTACGGTCCAGGCCTGCGTTTGTGCCGGAATCGGTCGACGCCTCACCGACCGTCTCCGAGGAGCTCCGTTCGGCATTGGCTGAGCGCCCGGCGGGGACCGCACCCGCACGGCCCGGCACACCACGACAAACCGCCGTTCAGTTCTGAGACGCTCCTGTCGACGCCCTCGCAAATCGCTACCGCGCGGCCGCCTTGATCAGGCGGTCTCGGAGGGCATGTCCGATCCCCTCGGCCGGGGGCAGCACGACCACGAGCGCGCACAGTTCGCCCTGATCGGCGGCTCGCAGATCCGAGTACAGCAGTTGCGCCGCCTTCACCAGATCGTCGGTACGGTCGAGCACCCCGACCCGCTCGCCACCCGACCGGCGGATCGCAGCGACCGCCTCGGCCTCGATCAGATTGGATGCGAGAACGACCTCACACTCGGGTGAGTAGTGGGACATCGACATACCGGCGGCCCGCCGCGGCCCCGCCGTGGCGGCGACCCCACCGCTCAACAGGCGCTCGATATCGTCGATCGAAATCGCTCCCGCCCTCAGGATTTGAGGTGGCTCGACCGTGAGATCGACGATCGTGCTCTCGACACCGATCTGACAGGGGCCGCCATCGAGAATCAGGTCGCGCTCTGGATCGAGATGCCCGGACAGGTCGTCGTACACATGCTGAGCGGTCGTCGGGCTGACCTTCCCGTATCGGTTTGCCGACGGGGCTGCGAGTCCGCCACCATGGGCCACCAACAACTCGTTGGTCAACCGATGGCTGGGCACTCGCAGCCCAACGGTGTCGCGCCCGCCCGTCACGGCGGCGGTCACGCGCCTGCCGCGCGGCAACAGCATTGTCAGTGGGCCTGGCCAGCACGCCGCCGCGAGTCGGTTCGCATATTCAGGGATCTCGGCAGCCCAACCACCGATCGCATCGAAGTCGGCGAGATGCACGATCAAGGGGTGATCGGCCGGCCGGCCCTTAGCGGCGTAGAGCCGAGCGACCGCTTCGGGCCGCTCGGCGTCGGCAGCCAGCCCATACACGGTCTCTGTCGGTATCGCCACGAGGCCGCCAAGGCGAAGCCGTTCGAGTGCGAGCTCGATGTCGGTTGAGATCGGTAGCTCAGCCGGGGACGGCATCGAGGAACTCGAGCGTGGCGTCGATGAAGTCGAACGACTCGGGGGTGGCGAAGTGGTCGGTACGTCGCAGCGTGATCAGACGGGCGTCGGGTAGTACATCGATCAGTCGATCGGCGGGGAGCACGAAGTCGCCGTCGCCAACTGCGACCAGCACCGGGCAGGCGACCCGCGCGAACTCCTGATCGGTGATCTGAGCCCACCGCGGGTGCTTCAAAAGCGCTGTCAGCGCAACCGGATCGTTGCCCGTCTGATGGGCGTACTGGGCGAACAGGCGGGCGCGGTTGTCGGCGTCGTCGTCGGTGCCGCCGCTCTCGATCGCTTCGATTATTCGTTGCGTTGCCTCGTCATCGGGCGTAAACACGTTCTGACCGATGCCCGCCAGCACGAGCCGTTGGAAACGATGCGGCTGGTCGATCGCGGCACGCAAGAGTGTCAATGCGCCGAGTGAAAAACCGACCGCGTCGACCGGTTGATCCGGCATCGCGGCAAACACCCGGTCGGACAAATCGGCGTATGCCTTGGGCTCGTGTGGCTTGGGTGCGGTGCCGTGTCCGAGCAGGTCGACACCGATCACCTCGCGATCGACGTCGGCCAACAATGCCGTGAAGCCCGAACGCTCCCAGGTGGTCGTGAAAGAACCGCCCCACCCGTGTACCAGCAGGACTGGAGCGGATGCGGAGGGTTGTTGATCTGCGGTCACATCAGCATCGTACGCGAGTGTGGACAGCCGTTAGCCTGTGGCCGCCGCTGCTGCAGGAGAATCACCCATGAAGATGTTGCATCCCCATCCACCGCACGACCTGACATACAGCGATGTGTTCATGGTGCCGAGCCTGTCGAGGGTGGGTTCGCGCTTCGGGGTCGACCTCACGACACCCGATCGGATCGGTACGACGATCCCGCTCGTGGTGGCCAACATGACCGCCATCGCCGGACGTCGCATGACCGAGGTTGTCGCTCGTCGCGGCGGTCTTGCAGTGCTGCCCCAGGACATCCCTGTCGAAGTGATCGACAACGTGATCGGCTGGGTCAAGACCCGGCACCCGCTGTTCGAGACGCCGATCACCTTGTCCCCCACGAGCACGGTCGGTGACGCACTCAGTTTGATCAATAAGCGCGCCCACGGGGCCGTGATCGTGATCGACTCGGACGGACGCCCGATCGGCGTGTTCACCGAGCACGACGCGATCGGCTTCGATCGGTTTACGCAGCTCCAACACGTGATGGGTAGTGAACTCGACAGCTTGCCGTGTGACATAACGCCCGAGGCGGCGTTCGACCGCCTGCACGGAGCGCGACGCACGCTCGCTCCGGTGGTCGATGACGACGGCCGCCTGCTGGGCCTGCTCACCAGCGTCGGAGCCTTGCGCTCGACGATCTATCGGCCTGCGCTGGACGCCAACGGTCGGCTGCTCGTCGCCGTAGCTGTCGGGATCAACGCCGATCCGGTCGGCCGTTCCAGCGATCTGGTTCGAATCGGTGCCGATGTGCTGGTGATCGACACTGCGCACGGCCATCAGACACCGATGCTCGAAGTCGTCGAGCAGGTACGCGGCGCCTGCCCGGATGCCACGATCGTTGCCGGCAATGTCGTCACCGCCGACGGAACGCGTCAGCTGATCGAGGCTGGCGCCGACGTCGTAAAGGTCGGTGTCGGGCCGGGCGCGATGTGCACGACCCGCATGATGACCGGCGTCGGCCGCCCACAGTTCTCGGCGGTGGTCGAGTGCGCCGCCGAAGCCTCTCGGCTCGACAGGCACGTGTGGGCGGACGGTGGCGTGCGATTCCCGCGTGACGTAGCCCTTGCTCTGGCGGCCGGAGCGTCGAACGTGATGGTCGGATCATGGCTGGCCGGAACCCATGAGTCGGCGGCCGACACGCTGCGCGACACCGACGGCCGGTTGTACAAAGAGAGCTTCGGAATGGCATCGAACAGGGCCGTCAAGAACCGCACCAAGACCGAGACCGAGCTCGACCGGGCCCGCAAGGAACTGTTCGAGGAAGGCATCAGTACCTCACGGATGTATCTCGATCCGGAGCGCCCCGGAGTCGAGAACATCATCGACCAGATCGTCGCCGGCGTCCGTTCGTCGTGTACCTATGCCGGTGCGGCGACGATTCAGCAGCTACATGAGCAGGCTGTGATCGGCGTGCAGAGCCACGCTGGGTACGACGAAGGCCGCCCGCTGGGCACCTCATGGTGAATCGCGATGGCGAACAATCGATCCCGCTCGTAATAGCCATCGACGGACCGGCCGGGGCCGGCAAGAGCACGGTTGGTCGGGCACTTGCCGAAAGGCTCGCGGTCGGGTATCTCGACACCGGCGCGATGTATCGGGCGATGACGTTTGCGGCCTTGCGACGCGGTGTCGGGGCGGGCGATCTCGAGGCCCTGACGGCGATCGCACCAACTGTCGAGATCGAGATCGAGGGTGACACGGTGGTCGTCGATGGGGTCGACGCCACCACCGCGATCCGGGGCCGCGAGGTCACCGAGGCCGTCTCGCAGGTGGCCGCCAATCCTTCGGTTCGAGATGTGCTGGTCGAACGTCAACGCTGTTGGGTGCTCGAACACGGCGGTGGCGTGGTCGAAGGCCGCGATATCGGATCGGTGGTGTTCCCCGATGCTCAGATCAAGCTGTACATCACCGCTTCGGCCCGCGTTCGGGCAGAGCGTCGCGTCCGCCAGATCGGCGGAGACGTCGACGAGGTCGAGGCATCGATCATCGAGCGTGACCGCGTCGATTCGTCGCGTCATCACAGTCCGTTAACCGAGGCCGACGACGCCGTCATCGTCGACACGACCGGGATGTCGATCGATCAGGTCGTCGCCCACATTCTGGAGCTGCTCCGATGAGCAAGTCCAACACGTTTCTGGCGGGCAACAGCCTGGCGAGCCGCATCGTCTACCGCTTCGGCTGGCTGTTGTTGATCCCGTTGGCGAGGGTCTACACGCGCTTGACGATCAACGGTCGCGAGCATCTGCCCCGAGACGGAGCGTTCGTGTTGGCACCGGTACACCGGTCATACCTCGACACACCGTTTGCAGGTTGTGTGCGCAGCAAGCGGATGCGTTTCATGGGCAAGGACACGATGTGGAAGAACAGACAGTTCGGATGGATCCTGTCCGCACTCGGTGCATTCCCGGTCACGCGCGGCACGGCTGATCGCGAGGCGATGCGGCGTGCGATCCATGTGCTCGAGTCGGGTGAACCACTGGTCTTGTTCCCTGAGGGCGAACGCAAGCAAGGCGCCGTCGTGCAGCCGCTGTTCGACGGCGCCGTCTACATCGCGATCAAGGCCGGGGCGCCGATCATTCCGGTAGGGATCGGCGGCTCCGAGCTTGTGATGCCCAAGAAGGCCAAGTTCATTTACCCACGCAAGGTCCACATCGAGATCGGCCCGCCGATTCAGGCGCCGGTCGCACCCGAAGGTGGCCGACTCCCGCGCACGGTCTACAAGGACCACTCAGCCCAGCTGCACGCCGAACTCCAGCGCCTGTTCGACAAGGCGATGGATCGTGTCCCCTGGACCTATCCGATCGTGTAACGGAAAGGTGTCAGACACCTTTCCGTTACGCGAAGGCGGCTTGTAGGGCGGCTGCCAAGGCTGGGGGGTCTGCGGTGCCGCACAGTTCTCGAGCCGAATGCATCGAGAGCTGGGGGATACCGACGTCGACGGTGCCGATACCGAGTCGTGTGGCCGTAATCGGGCCGATCGTCGAGCCACACGGCATGTTGTTGTGTGACACGAACACCTGGTGCGAAACGCCTGCGGTCTCGCATGCCCGCCTAAACATGGTGGCGGTCGCCGACGATGTGGCGTAACGCTGATTGCTGTTGATCTTGATCGCCGGCCCGGCGTTCACGATCGGACGGTGCTCGGGGTCATGGCGCTCGGCGTAGTTGGGGTGCACGGCGTGGGCGTTGTCCGCCGAGATGCAACTCGAGCTCGCAAGCGAACGAAGCAGATCGTCGCGGCCGCCGCCTCGGGCGAGCACGTGTCGTTCGAGTACCCGTTCGAGCAGCGGTCCGCCGGCGCCCGTGGTCGACGACGAGCCGACCTCCTCGTGGTCGTTGAGCACGATCATCGCCGTCGCCTCGCTGGGCTGAGCACCGATCAGAGCATCGATCGCGGCCCAACACGACAACAGGTTGTCGAGCCGCCCGCTCGCCAGCAGCGAGCCGTCTGGCCCCAGCACGGCAGCCGGCTGCACGTCGTAAAGACACAGATCCCAAAAGGCGGATACCTCGCAACCGGCTTCGTCGGCGATCCAGTCGGCAAACTCACCGTTCGATCCATGACCGACGCCCCAAACGGGATGAAGGTGCTGTTGCGGATCGAGCTTGAGGCCGTCGTTGACGCCTCGATCGAGGTGTACGGCGAGCTGCGGCACCCTGGCAATCGGACGCGAGACATTGACGAGAACGTGCGATCCATCGAGCATCGTGAGCCGTCCGGCGACGCCGAGGTCGCGATCGAGCCACGAGTTGTTGAGGATCCCGCCGTACACCTCGACGTTGAGCTGCTTCCATCCGGCGCTGCCGCTGTCGGGGCGCGGCTTGATCCGTAGACAGGGCGAGTCGGTGTGGGCACCGGCCAGACGGAAGGGGGCATGTGGCTCGACGCCGACGGGCGTTCGCCAGGCGATCAGACCGCCGCCGAGCAGCACGTAGCCGTCGACGGGCAATTCCGACCAGTCACCGTCGTCGGCGACCTCGACGAACCCGGCTGCCTGCAAGCGACCGGCGGCCGTCCCGGCAGCGTGAAACGGCGATGGCGACACATCGAGGAAGCTGCGGAGGTCATCGATCGGATCGGTCACGCTGTCAGCCATTCAGGATCAGGCCGATCGGCAGCCCGGCGTCGGGCGGAAAGGGGGCGGTCGGCGGTCACGGCCCTCGCTTCACATCGCTGCATTCGTCGAAACTGGTGCGGTGGTGATCGGTCGCCACGCCGATCGGTTCGTCTCCTCGGATCGTCGGCCATATGCTCGGCCCGGGCCTGCCTCTCGGGGGCGAGTTCCGATTCGGGAGCGCCGGCGCCAACCCGGCGACACTTCGAGAGCGCATGATGGATGAGAATTGACTCCACGAGGGACGAGGATAAGCACGAATGGCTAGGCGAACGAAGATTGTGGCCACGATTGGCCCGGCCAGCGACAAAATCGGGTCGCTAGAACGTCTCGTCGCATCGGGCGTGGACGTCGTCCGTCTGAACCTCAGTCACGGCTCGATCGACGAGCATCTCGAGCGACTCGAACGTGTCCGTTCGGTCGCTGGCGGACTCGGCCGTCCGGTAGCAGTGCTCGCCGACCTGCCCGGCCCGAAGATCCGGGCCGGCCATTTTGTCGAGGGTGGCGTGACGCTTTCGGCAGGCGGCTCCGTGCGCCTGCGGGCCGGAAACGGTCTCAGCGATGCCGAAACAGTCTGGGTCGACTACGACACGTTGATCAACGATCTTGCCGTCGACGATCGGGTCATTCTCGGCGACGGTGCAATCAGCATGCGGGTCACGTGCAACGACGGTGAGGTCGTTGACGCCGTCGTTGAAGTGGGTGGCCGCACACATGGGAGTCCCGGCGTGCACCTGCGATCCGAGCGCCTGCGGCTGACCACGCCGACCGATGACGACTTGGTGCTGGCCGAGCGGTTGGCCGCCGCCGGCGTCGAGTTCGTCGCCGTGTCGTTCGTTCGCCAGGCCAGCGACGTCGCCAAGGTACGTGCGGTGGTTGGAGAGCGCGCCGAACTGGTGGCCAAGATCGAGGTAGGTGCTGCCTTGGCGAACCTCACGGAGATCCTCGAGGTCAGCGATGCGATCATGGTCGCCCGCGGCGATCTCGGGATCGATTGCCCGCTCGAGGACGTACCCCACCTACAGAAATCGATCATCAGGCAGTGCGTCGAGTTCGGCATACCGGTGATCACGGCGACCCAAATGCTCGAGTCGATGGTGACGGCGCCGTCACCGACGCGGGCCGAGGTCACCGATGTCGCGAATGCGATCTTCGATGGCACCGACGCGCTGATGCTGTCCGGTGAAACGGCGATCGGTCACGATCCGGCGCTGGTCGTGTCGACGATGGCGGTGATCGCCGAGCGCGCCGAACGCGAGGCGCACTACAAACAGTGGGCGGCACGGCTCGGTCGTGTCCAACGCGAGCGTTGGGACTCGGTGGATCGCATCACCGCGGCGTTGACCCACGCCGCATCCGAAGCCGCGCACGACGTAGACGCTGCGGCGATTCTGTGCTGCACCACCAGCGGTCGCACCGCCAAGGCGATGGCGCGGTTTCGCCCGCTCGCCAGACTGATTGCGCTATCGCCAAACCAGAAGACCGTCAACGCCTCGGGGCTGACCTGGGGTGTCGAGTCGGTGAGGGTCGAGACCTACGCGACGACCGACGAGATGGTCTGGTTCGCGGTCGAGCGGGCCGTCGATCATGGGCTCATCAAACGAGGCGACACGGTGGTGGTGCTGGCCGGCTCGCCCGGTCGCTCGGCCTCGACTGCGGCCGACGTTCTCAGGATCGTGCAGGTCGAGTGAGGTCACAGGACGCGCACGAGTCGATTTGGTCGGCGACGACGGGGGTCCCTGGCGCAACCCATCTCGTGTTGGTTCACGGCTCGCTAGATCGTTCGTCCGGGTTGCTGAAGCTGAGCCGCCGTCTCGATGGCAGGTTCCGGGTCACCCGGTTCGATCGTCGCGGCTACGGACGATCGCGGCCGCACCCAGGTCCGTTCGACATGGACCAGCAGGTCGACGACCTCGTCGACGTCGTGCGCCGCGCCCCACAGGCAGCCACGCCGGTCGTCGTCGTCGGCCATAGCTATGGCGGCAATGTGGCACTTGCAACCGCAGACCGGCACCCCGATCTGGTTTCGGGTGTGATCACATTCGAGTCGCCGCTGTCGTGGATGTCGTGGTGGCCGGGTACCGGGGCGGGCGGGACCGCGATCGCGTGGCGGGGCGATCCTGAACAGGCTGCCGAGCGGTTCATGCGCCGCCTGATCGGTGACGAGCGTTGGGACTCTTTGCCAGCGAGCAGTCGAGCCGCCCGTCGCGCCGAAGGCCGAGCGATGATCGGCGAACTGACCGACCTGCGTGAGCGGGCCCCGTGGAGATCGGAGCGAATCACGGTTCCGGTGCTGGCACTGCATGGCGGACGTGGCAAGCAACACCACCGAATAGGCACCGAAACATTGGCGAAGATGCTGCCGAACGCCTCGGTTGGCACCGTGTCGGATGCCCACCATTTTGGGCCCAACACGCACCCAGACGATCTCGCCGCGATCGTGATCGAGTTCGTCGACGGCTTGGGGAGTTGATCCGGGGATCCGTCAGGGGCCGGTGGTGCCCAGCATCACCAGCACCGCAGCCAGCAGTGCGGCGCTTCCGGTCAGTGCGAGTGAACCGTTCATCCCGAACGCCTCGAACAGTTGCCCCGAGGCGACCATCGCGCCTGACCGTGCAACGGTGCCGACCGCACTGCTGATGCCGATCGCCCGGCCGCGCGCCAGCGGCGCTGCCTCGGTGACCATCGCCAGGGCGGAGACGAAGGCGAACTCGAATCCGGCGAGGTACACGAGTAGCCCGGCGATCGCCAGGGCCAGAGATTCCTCCGAGAACAGGATCAGGGCGATCCCGACTCCGAGCACCGCCAGCCCGAACAGCACCGAGCGGCGGCTGCCAACCCGATCACCGAATGAGGCAACCGACGAAGACGACACCAGCTCGACCATGCCCAACCCGGCGGCGATCATGCCAAGGCCGCCGGTCGACATCTGATGGGCCTCGCCGAGCCAGGCGCCCGACACGACAAACATGCCCAACCCGGCCGCCCCTGTGAACGCTGCCGCCAGCATCGGTGGCCAGGCGGAACGAGGCAACCGCCCTGCCCCATCGGCCTTTCCGTCGTGGCGAGAAACACCTGGCGAGACGAGTGTTGCCACCGCCACCGAGGCGACGGCGGCGCCGATCGCCAAAGCCGTATACGGGCCCCGCCAGCCAAACCAGCGGATCAGGAGTGCGAGCAGTGGTGCACCGACCAACAGGGCGATCGCCCATGATGTCTCGAACAGGCCGATCGCACGACCCCTCGCAGCGAACGGAACGCGGTGCCCTATCCACGCATGCCCTGCGACGGTGAGATTGGTTACGCCGATCACGAGCACCATGAACGAGATCGCGAAGGCCGTGACGGTTCCGTAGAGGGCGATCAGCGACGACACACTCACCGCAGCCAACCCGAGCGCGAAGGTCCGGCGTTCGTGGCCGCGGTCGAGTGCCCGTCCGGTGGCGACCGTGGAGAGGCCGCCGAGCTCGGCGACACCCATGATCCCGGTCAGTGTCCCGGTCGTGCTCGAAAAAGCGCGTTCGAGGGTGGGTAGGAAGAGGCCGACCCATCGCAGTGCCGTGTTGGAGACGACCTTGGCTGTCGCGAGGACAGCGAGCTCGGCAGAATCTGAGCGGGGCCCCCCTGCGGGGCGCGATGTCACGAGGAACGATTCGTGGAGATGTTGATGTCGCGCCCGAAGAACGAGCATGTCGTATCAACCTGCACACCGCCCTCGCGCACCTTGTCGGCGCACTCTTCGAGTGATGTGCGCTGGCTCCACACCAGCAGCGCCAAAAGGCCCAAGATCACCGCCAGGGCCGCCTTCTGGGCGATCGTTTTCATCAACCACGCGGATCCGATCGCCAACGCAACGAGTACGACCACGATCAGCACGGCGATGGTCTTTGCTTGTCCGAGTGTGAGAGCGAGCACGACCACACCTTAGATTGTCGGCCTCGGCCGCAGCGCTGATGCGTGCGTCCGCGCGGGTAGGTCCGACCCTCGATCGCTCCTAGGGTACGGTCATGTCCGACCAGCCGATCCTGATCTCGAGTGGCCTTCCGACGACCGTGCTCCCAGAGCCGGACCGATCGCAACGCGATGCTCTCGCCGATGCCCTCGATGCGGCGGACCCGAAGGCGGAGATTGCCGCGATCGTGGCCGCCAACCCTCGGTCGCTCGAGGCGTGGGCGACGTTTGGCGATCACTGCGGCGACGTGATGAGCCGCTACGCCGCCTATCGAGTCGGCTATCACCGGGGCCTCGATGCCCTGCGCACCAACGGCTGGCGTGGCTCGGGTTATGTGCGGTGGGCGGAGAAGGGCAATCACGGGTTCCTCAGGAGTCTGCTCGGCCTGCATTTGATGGCTGACGCGATCGGCGAGGTCGACGAGTCCGAGCGTTGCGCCCAGTTCTTGTTGCAGCTCGATCCAACTGGTGTGCCGGCCGAGGTGACTGCGACCGTCCCCGAGCCGTGAGCCCGCAGCGACCTCCGATCGGCGTGATTCTCGCCGGCGGAGCCAGCAGACGAATGGGTTTGGACAAGGCGTTCGTCGAGGTCGGTGGCCGTCCGATGGTCGTTCGGGTGGCCACCGCTCTCACAGATGCCGGCTGCAGCCCCGTGGTGTGCCAAGGCGGCAACCACCAACTCACGGCCGCGTTCGGGCTCGAGGTCGTGCCAGATCCGATCCCTGACGCGGGCCCCGTTCTTGCAATAATGGCTGCGCTCGAGCACCACGGCGGCCCGATTCTGGTCGCTGCCTGCGACCTCGCCGACCTCGATCAGGAAGCTGCCAGGGCGCTGATAGAGCGGGCAGGTGAGGATCCGGCCGTACTCGTCGCCGTCGCGACCGCCGAAACCCAAGCGCATTTGCTGTCGTATTGGAGGCCCGAAGCGCTCGATCCGCTGAGACGACTCGTCGCCGACGGCGTGACCGCCTATCGGGTTGCACTACAGCGGCTTGGAGCGTGCGAGGTGCCGGTGGCCCCGACCGCCGTGCGCAACATCAACCGTCCCGAGGACCTGGGCTGACGCCTGTATCGTGAGACCGGCATGACAATCCAGGAAATCACCGTCGACCAGTTGGCCCTACGTTTGGCACACGGGGGGCGCGTGATCGATGTACGTGAACCCGCCGAGTTCGAACGGGCCCGGCTCGACGCGTCAGCGTCGATACCGCTCGCAACCGTGCCCGAACGGATCGACGAGTTCAGAGGTGATGACCCGACCTATGTGATCTGTCAGTCGGGCGGTCGCAGCATGAAGGCATGCGCCTTTCTGGCCGAACAGGGTGTCGACGCGGTGAACGTCTCGGGTGGCATGATGGCGTGGATCAGCTCCGCCCGCGACTACGTCTGCGGTCCGGCGTGAGCCTCAATCATCCCCATCGCTGGGTCGATCAACAAGATGATCTCGAGCAGGTCATAGACGAGCTGCTGACCGAGCAGCGGTATGCGATCGACACCGAATTCCACCGCGAACGCACCTATTTCCCAACGCTTGCTCTGGTGCAGCTCGGATGGGGTGACGGGCAGCTCGTCCTGGTCGATCCACTTGCGCTCGACATCACGGCGTTGCGGCGCCTGTTCGACACCGACGTCGAGGCCGTGTTCCACGCCGCTCAGCAGGATCTCGACGTGCTCACTCACGCCGTCGGAGCGGTGCCGAAGGAGTTCTTCGACACACAGATCGCGGGCGGGTTCGTCGGGTACGGAACGCCATCGCTCGTCTCACTGCTGAGTGCCGAACTCGGCGTCAGCCCGCCCAAGGGTGACCGTCTCACCGATTGGCTGCGACGTCCGCTCACCGACGCACAACGTGACTACGCAGCCGCCGACGTCGCCTATCTGCTCGAGGTCGAGGACCGTCTGCTGTCCAAGCTCGCCGAACTGGGTCGCGTGCGTTGGGTCGAGGAGGCCTGCGCGGAACTACGCCAAAAGCCAACCAGCGGGCTGAACCCGAACGATGCGTGGAAGCGTTTGAAGGATGTCCGCGGGCTGCGGCCACGACCTCGTGCGGTTGCCCAGGCGATCACCGCCTGGCGTGAGCGCACGGCGATGGAGCGCAATATCCCCGTCCGTCAGGTCTTACCAGACCTGGCCGTGTTGGGTATCTCACAACGCCAACCGAGCACCGACAAGGAGCTGTCGCAGGCTCGTGGCGTCGACGAACGTTTTAGTCGAGGCAAGGTCGCCACCCAGATTCTGGCTGCGGTAGCTGAAGGCAAGCAGGCCGAGCCTCCCGTGCTCGGCGCCAGCAGTGACGATTTGGCTCGCGAGCTTCGACCGGCAATCGCGTTGATCTCGGCATGGGTCAGCCAGGTCGCAAAGACCGAGAAGATCGACACCTCGATTCTGGCGACGAGAGCCGATCTCGTCGCTCTGCTGTCGGAGGATCCCGACGCACGCCTGGCGCACGGTTGGCGTTCAGATCTGCTTGGTGAGGGTGTCAACCACCTGCTCGGCGGCACCGCGGCGCTCACATTCGAGCGCGGAAGTGGCCTACGCCTCGTCGAACTGCCGAATGTCTGACGGCAATCAGCTAGATGCCGAACGGAGTGTTCCGCGCAGATGTCGCCACAACGAGTCGAACACGGCGATCGGTTCGGAAGCTCGGCTGCCGAATGAGTGAATGCTGCGGCGCTCGCCGATCGCCTGGTTGAAGACAACGCGCTGTGGTACCGGTGGCGACCAGATCGCCGACCGGCCAACGATCTGGGCCAGTTCGGCGATCCGGCGTTCCGCCTCGCGCGACACCGCGGGAACGCGGTTCAGCACGGCTCCGGCCAGTTCGAGGTAGGGGTTCGTCGTATCCCACACCTCGTCGACGAGGTCAGCGACCCCGCCTATTCCTCGCAGCCCCAATGCCGACGGTTCGACCACGATCAGCGCGTGGCGAGAGGCGGTGAGCGCACTTCGGGTCAGGTTGCCCAGCGATGGAGGACAATCGATCAGGACCGCCTCATAGTCCGCTTCGACCGACGTCAGCGCTCGTCGGAGCCTCTTCGACGGCCCGGATTCGAGTTCTTGCAGGCTGGAGCTGCTCGGCAGCAGATCGATCCGGTCGGACCACGCGGATTGTTGGATGATCGCGCCGAGCTCGGCATTCTTGGTGGTCAACACGTCGGCAACCGAGTGATCGAGTGCGGCCGGGTCGAGCCCGAGTACCCAGGTGCTGGCCCCCTGAGGATCGAGATCGACGACCAGCACGCGGCGGCCGGCGGCCGCCGCAGCGGATGCGAGCCCGAGCGTGACCGTGGTCTTGCCGACGCCACCCTTCTGGTTCAGAACTGCCAGTGTGCGCTGCATCGATGACATCGTGCCACGGCAACGCCGGAATCGTTGCGCCGTGGCTTCGGCCAACAACCGCCGGGCCAACAACCGCCGGGCCAACAACCGCCGGGCCAACAACCGCCGGGCCAACAACCGCCGCG
>Ga0255048_10000477_pt1 | contig 31009 bp, 39 predicted proteins | sample JV7_2_2_MG_FD_183619 | JGI IMG/M metagenome (GOLD analysis project Ga0255048, IMG submission 183619) | Seawater microbial communities from Jervis Inlet, British Columbia, Canada - JV7_2_2 | ecosystem: Environmental > Aquatic > Marine > Inlet | place: Canada: British Columbia | collected 2016-10-06
CAGCGAGGTACTTGTGGGGGGGCTACTTGTGGGGATACCCTGCTGAGGAGGGGGTGGGCCCGTGCCTAGTTTGCGGGCAGTGGCTGACCTGGATGGGGCAGGGGTGGGAGATGCATGCGCGCCACCCTCGGAAGAGGGGATTCGCATCCTGACCGGTCAGTCTGCGGTGGCTGGGGTGTACAGAGGATGCACACTCTCGCGTGCGATCGCGGCTGTGCGCGGGAACACAACCGCGTGCGGTGGGCGGCGGTCGCTGGGGCACCGGCGACGCCCAGGTGGGGCCGAAGGGGGGCCAGGGGACCAGCGACCGCCGCACTATCAATTACCTTACCTCCCCGTATTTTTTAGCCTCAGATCTATTTCCACTTATCAACTGGCCTTTCTCCCCTCGCCACACCTACGGTGTGTCTCGGGTCGTGTTCGCCTCTCTCGCAAGTTCTGAGGTCACCCAGTAGGTCCCCTAGCAAGAGTGCGCTGCCAGCCCCAGGTAACACACTCAGAGTCGCTATGGGGCGGGTTACCACCCCCCCTCCAGGAGTACTAGGCAAATTAGACCCCGAGATAAGGGGGTGAGGTACGTGCCTACTTTTTTGGCAGTCGACCTTGACGGGGCCATAGACTGACCGGTCGGTTTGTGTTTAGCGGGCCCAAAAACAGAGTGTTTTTTAAGGCATATTTCAGCCTAGACCCACCCCCTTTAGCCCTGCTGTAGGAGTGGCAGAGATGCCAGATCCTACATGGCTTAGATGCCGATTACCTACGGCTGAGGTCACTGAGAGTCGAGCAGGAACTACTTGGGGGGGTGCACGGATAGGTCGTGAGCAGGCAAATGCCCAGCAGGGACCAGGTTGTCAGGTTAGGACAGCGCCTGGGTTTTAGTGTTCGACCTCGCCCGTGAACGAATATGGTGGGTACTATCCAGCCCTACACCCCTCTACTACAGTATGGTCGTATAGGTGGTCGTCCAAGTGCCTCGTAGCCCCGGCTCTTAGTTAACGTCCGGCTGCGTCGTCTGTTGCTTGGTGCCATCCTGCCTGACTCGGATCCTGTTACTATCGCCTATTCTGAATCCTATCATCCATCATGGTATCGTGTCAACCCCGGGGATCATAGATTCCAGTCTTTTTCTATGTGCCGACCCCGACAAGAAGGAGCCCTGTAGCGCGACTGGCCTCCCTATTATCGCCTCATACAAAGCTGCCAGCTGCGTGCCTCTCGTTTCCAGCACAGTCCTCATATCACCTTATCTCCACTATTATTTATCCCCACACCCCTTCAAGTAGCCATCCGACCCAGAATCCCACGCATATCCCAACCGCCAGCCCCCCACCAGCTGCTTTCCATGGAAATTTCTGCTGAAGCTCCACGTAGTAAGCGTATTCCTCCTCTTCCTCCGGGTCCGGGTCGGATGAACGCAGAATACGATACATCTCATCTTGGGTGATGATCATCCCGCGTCTCCTATTGTTTGGGCCACTTGCCTTTTGGGTGCAACTGGAAGAATCGGGTCGGACGACCTGCAGACCCACGCGAAAAAGGCATCCAGAATCCCATCCCCTGTCTAGCGAGCTTTCGCAAAGCCACCTCAGCCACGCCAGTTGGTCGCCAACTACGGGATAGTTGCTGTACCCCCCTCACAGTAATCCTACCGCCATGTTTTTGGATCAACTTCACAAGCCGACCGTCCACTCCGCCCCGTACAGCCGGAAAATCTCCTGGCTCCGCGACAGGCATGGGCCTGCCCTTTGCCGGTAGTACCCTCATGGACATCTTCATCGTCCCACCCATCTCCCCTCGCTGTCATCCTCTTTCCAGGGCGGCGCAATCACATTCACAGTCTTTTCTCCACCAGCGCCCACAGCGCCTGCTCCATCTTCTCTTGTGAAGGCCCATTCCCCATCCACCATTGTGAGCATCTCCCTAAACCTCCATGGGGCTAATCTTGTTCGTCTCCAGGAGCTTCTGGCGACAAAACCAAGTGTATGCCCCTCGTTCGCACTCGAACACTACGAAGCCAAAGTCGACAATGCCTTCGCATTGCCTGCTTCCGTATTTGGTTCCCATGGCCTGGAGTGCTGGGGTTGTCATCATCAACCCTGGCTTAAACAGGGGCCCACCAACAAAGGAATGATAGTGGACGTGGCTCCGCACCAGTACGTCCGCCTCGGCCGCCGCGCCGCGATCGGCGATCAACTGGCTCCAAATTCCAGCCTTCCCAAGTGCCGTTCCTCTCGTGTGCGGCACCGAACTGGCTCCTATTTTGTGCTTGAAATCAAACACGACGCCACTTGCGCGAAGCTGTTCCTGCCCGCCAATCTTACATCCGAGCGCTTTGGCGATTTTCCCTTCCCAGTCTTCTTCTGTTCCAGTGTGATAGGGTGTCCCATACGTCATCAACCCAGTCTTGCACTCACCCATAGCCACTCGCAACGCCTCTACCGCGATCTCGCATTGCTCATCTCGATCCGGTGTGATCAGCTCCGTCCCGCCCGATCTTTCCCCTCGACCGTCAATCGCATCGCCATTACAGACGACGATATCGTATGGGCCGTAAGCCCGAACCTCCCGCTTGAACCATTTCCATGACTCCGCCTGAATGGCGGAAAACTTTTCGTGTTTGGTGGTCGCATACGCTTTTCTTTGCCATTTTGGTGGGGTGAGGCCAACAGTATGGCCGCAGTGGAGGTCGGACACTACCAAAATACGTTTCATCTTACATCTCCGGTTAGAGTTCGGACTCATCCACGTTTCGCCGAAAGCCTAATCGGTAAAGTGCACGCGCGGCGGCATGGGCATACCCCTCCACATACTCTTCATCCAGGCTCCAGCATGCAGCATGTAGGATCTCATGGAGAGCAGTTTCCATGAGCATGAGATCCTTGCCCGACTTGGCAAGCTTGGTGCTGATGGTGATTTGCTTGCGGGGCTGGTCGTAGGGATCACACAAACCGAGAGAGTCGGGCTTGACGTGACCAAAGACCACTTTCCATCTTTTCCCAATCACGGAAATGTGCATGCCTTCTCCGCAGCAGTCAAGACCACATGGCATTACGTGCGCGATAAACCAGTCGGGAACTTGCTCCATCAGCACCGGTACCGTAATGCCGACGACACCCCCGTTCGCTAAGCGAGTCGATATGTTTGCACCAAGAGTACGTACCGCGAAACATCTTGCCGCAAACACACTTTACGGCAGAAGAGTTCGTGTCTCGAGAGGCGTGATCCAGGTGGCTTTGGGTGAGATGCCGCAGGAGCCACAGGCTGCTGTGCGTCTCGTACGGCGGATTGAGTTTTTTACCACACAGGGGACACGGCCGCACTTCCGCTGGCTTCTCCGCTGACATCTTGATCCCGCTCCGCTTGCTGTCGAAGACAGTGCAAAACCAGGCACTTCGCCCGCTCAGCATCCAGACCGTCTGGTCGTATGCAATGCTGCTCGACAATGGAAACTATCTGATCTGACAGGGTCTCGTGAGAATACATGGCTATCCCCCTTGAGTCAAGTATTCAGGTCGTGGATAAATCGCCTGCAAGCCTCTCGGCTGGTGGCGCGTCCAGTGGGTGTCTTGAGTGAGTCCAGAAATACGGTAATTCCGCTAAGGTTGACACGACCTTCGACGGCATACCTGCGGACGGTTTGGTAGGAAACCGTCCACGGAAAGACGCCTCGTTCTCTTGCGATTTCTTTGAATAAATATAGTTTTTCGTGAAAAATCTCACGTTCCATCCTGAAAATCTCCGCCATCGATCTCGTCAACCTCGCTCAAATCAGCAAAATATCAGCCTCGATCTCATCTTATCAGATTCGGTCGATCATGTACACCCCTTGGTTGACGGTAGATCTTTTTCAGCGGAAATCTGATAGGAGTGAAGGTATCACCCACCCCGAACCTGGAGAAATAAATGCCTGCAGAAATGACCGACCCCGCACCAGATGTACAAGAATTACCGGAAAACTACGAGAGTGCTTTCACGGATGCGGCAGCCGAGGCCGCAACCGGGGCGACCAAGAGCCCAGAGCCAGCAACACCCCCAGCCGACGCATCTCCATCTCCGCCCGCAGGTTCCGTAGAGTCTCCGCCTGCGGGACCTGCTATTTCTTCTGCCTTTCTGGCTGCCCAGGAAGCTGGAGTGGATACGAGCGGGTACGAGGACGACGCGGCCTTGATTGCTGGTCTTCATAAGCAATCACAGGAGCTGCGGCAATATGCCGATTACGGCCGTCAAGTCCTGCCGTACGATCGGCAATTTCGAGAATTTCAGCAGCAGCAGGCCCAAGACCCATCTCCCGCGCCTGAGCAAAAGACAGAGAAGCCATGGGATGTAGGGGAGCACTTCACAAACTCATGGAAACAACCGGAGTACGAGCAGGGCTGGGACGCGTTCCTGCAGTCCGGGATGATCCAGCAGGATCCAAATGGTCAGTTCGTACCCGCTGAAGGTCAGCACCTGAACGTGCCCCCCAATGTTCTACAGGGCATGAACGCCCATCGCGTCTGGCAGCGCCAAGCGCTGGAAACACTGGTTAACAACCCATTCCAGACGACATGGGACGCGTTCCAGGAACCGCTCAGCCGATTGATTGAGGAGCGGGTGCAAAAGACCCTGGGAGAATATGACAGTTCCCAGAGCATGACTGGCTGGGAAGCTGAAAACTCCAAGCTCCTATATGAGCATGACGGTAATGACAAGGTGATCAACGATATCTACGGCAATCCCAAGGCAACGGCGTATGGCGAGGCCTTTATCCAGGCCGCTCAGGAGCTCCGCCAAAGCGGAGTGAATGACACGGATCAGATCCTGAGACTGGCATCGCAAATGACCCGGTCTCTTTTGCCGACCGCTACTCCAAAAGAGGGCAATGGCGCCCCTGTGCCGACGCCCACGCCGGAGAGCGAGAAGCCGGCCTCTTTCATGCAGGAGGCGATTGCCAAGGCTGGACACAACCCCTCCCCTGGTGCTTATGCGGAGGGTGAAGGGCAGGACCCCGTGGCTCGAGACAATACGGAACTCGAGAACATGTTTACAGTTGCGGCCAAAAAGGCCGGTGTTACGTAGCTTATGACAAACCTATTCCTCCTCAATAAAGGGTAAGACAATGGCAGACGAATGGATTGGCATCGTCAACACAACCCGCCCGCGCTATATGAAGGGAGCCAGCGACCTTACCCTCAGGTCTCGGCTTCTGCTTGCGATGCTGCGCAGCAAGGGGCGAATCGAGCGCAATGCGAGTGGTGATGTTTGCAAATGGCAGGTCGAATTCAGTCAGCCGGTGGTGAATAGCCATGCGGACGGCGGTCAGATCGACTTCTCAAACCACGATGCCTTCCGGCAGTTGGAAATCGACTGGCGAGGCTATGTGGCGACAGACACGCTGACCAAAAAGCAAAAGGCGATGAATGCCGGGGAGGAGCAGCTCATCAACCTCTTCCAGACGAAGAACAACCGGTTGATGAAGTCCCTGCAGAATAACTTCTGCGGGGAACTCTACAAGAACGGCTCCAGTAGCGGCCGGGAGAATAACATCCACGGCCTGGATACGTTCCTCACAGCGGCCAATACTGCGGCAACCAATCGGATCAGTTCAAATAACGACTCCTATGGGGGGCTTGATACCGACCAAGCGGACCAGGGCGGAAGCTGGTCAAGCAACCTGAGCACGTATCCTAACGCCACTTTGGCGGTGGATTGGCCGGACGGTCAAGGCGACTCCGAGTACGATTACTTGAGCGCCAAGCTCGTCAACTGGAGCGCCTCTAATTGGGGGACGGGTTCTGTTCTCTGGGAGGACAACTGCTGGAGGGTCATCAGCCAGACGATTACTTGGCTGACGGTTACTGGCGGAAAAGCCGGCATGCCGGACATTTGTGTCCTGGCGCCGAACCTTTTCCAGGGCTACAAGAACCACGAGGAAGCCACTCGGCGGATCAACATTCCGCACAAGGCCGCTCAGGATCTTGGGTTTGCTGGAAATGTCTTAAACCAGGATGGCGTTGCTATCTCCGCCGATTTCGACTGCCCTGCCAATAAGGGCTATATGTTGAATTTGGACGAGGTAACCATCAGTTCGATCATGCCTGAGTTGTTTTGGGGCGAGGGGCCGGACAAGGACCCGCGAACCATGTGGAGCTACCTGTGGGGCTGTGGCTTCTACGGCAACGCGAAGTGGAATCCGAGGCACGTCGCAAGGCTGAATAACGACGCGTAGTTACGAGGGATGGTGATTGCCATCCGCTCAGAAGAACAAAACTGCCGCCTTGAAAAAGGCCGTGCAAGAAAGGAGCCATCAAAATGGCTGACAATGTAACTGGTCTTTTTCCGCGAGGATCCACGTATAACGGTCCAAACAAGACTCTTTCATCGTCTTATGGTGTTTCCGTGGGGCTCGAAGGCCAGATGAAGCACTTCAAGGACGTTGACTCCACATCTGGGAGTCCGGGGATCAAGTCGCAGCGAAGCGATCGTGTGGTGACGTGCATCTGTGTGCGAAACGTATCCGGCTTCACCGTGTTGCCCAAGCGGCTTGTTGCCTGGGCCACTGGTTTCGTGGGTCGGAGAATCAACGGCTACACGGAGGCGACAAGCGAGCAGGCCGCCGGGGTGACAGATGAGTTCCTCTCCAGCTCTGGGGCTCGAGACGAGGACCTTCTCTGGATTCAGGTTAAGGGCCCGGGCCTCCTGAATATGCCTGTCGGCCAGGTTGTCGACGTTTCAGAGGGCGATGCTCTTCACTGCCTGACAGCGGCAACCACGAACTGCACCACGGCAGGTAGGGCTCGTCCGCTCATTGCAACCTCCAGTGTCACGGATGTAAAGGCGCAGTTAATCAACCGCGTGGGTCGTGCGCTTAGCGCCGTATCGTCCAGTCAAACCACGGGTGATGTCTTGGTGGACCTGGATATCCTCAAATAGATTCCATCGGGGTGGGCCAGCAGTGCTGTGCCGGGGCGGCTCAGGGTAATACGCCCTGGGCCGTTTTTTATGCTTGACACGCCTTGCTGGTTGCTTAATGTTTACTAAGTTGATAACATAAGGAGAGATAACCACCCCTATCTTTCGGAGATGCACGATGGAGCCCATGAGAGTCAATGTTCTGTTTGTCCAGTTCGCATATGGCGGAAATGGCGGCGTTCCGATGGTTCTTCCGTCTCATGCCCCGTGGTTTGCCAAGACCTTGGCGGAGGTCAAGGCAGACGATCGCATTAAGCACGCGGCCATCACCACTTTGTCCGACACACCGATTCCGATGACGCGCAATCGTTCCGTCCAGATCGCACAAGAGAATGGATTTGACATGATATTCATGTTGGATTCAGACAACGTGCCAGATAGCGAACTCAAAGTGGACTCGATCGCCAAGCCATTCTGGCAAAGTTCGTTCGATTTCGCATATGAGCGGCTCAGCAAGGGCCTCCCGTCTTTGGTTTGTGCGCCATATTGCGGCCCTCCGCCGACGGAAAATGTCTACGTTTTTTACTGGGAGGGCGATGAAAACAGTCCGCATTCCGCCTTTCGCGTAGAGGGGTATTCTCGAGATGCCGCCAGCTACCAAGGCGGGATTCGTGAAATTGCCGCGGGGCCCACCGGAGTGACCCTCTACACGACCGGTATATTTGAGCTTATGGACCCCCCCTATTTCTACTATGAGTACAAGGACAAGTATCAGACGGAGAAGGCCTCGACGGAAGATGTGACCAATTTTCGGGACTTGGCCCTGAACGGTCAGGCTCGACACGAAGGTCCCGTTGTTTTTTGCAACTGGGACGCATGGGCTGGACACACCAAGGTTAAGGAGGTCCGCAAGCCGCATCCATTGGTGGCGAGCGACCTAAACGAACGGTTTCGCGATGCAATGAACAGGAATTTCGAGCATGCCGACCGGCTGGTTGACTTTGACTTTACCGGTAATTTGGCGACGGTGACGAATCTACCGGTCGAAACAGAGCCGGAACCGGCACTAGACCCCCTATGGGAGGAGTCGTACCGCGTTCCAACTGGTGATTCCAGTCCAAGCGGGGTTCTTGTTCGCCAGCGGGTGATTTTTGAACACCCCGTTACAACGCTTGGCCACCAGACTCCGATTCGGGAGCTCGAAAGGCTGCGAGATATTGTCGAAACAGTTGCCCAGCAAAACGAGGGGGTATCACTACGGGTGATAGAGGTCGGTTCCTGGGTTGGAGAGTCCGCCATAGCTATTGCCAATGGATTCTCAAGTGCTAGCGGGACCGTTTTCTGTGTGGATGACTTCAGCGGCGGATCCACGGAGGATCCAATTAAGCAGGCTGTCGACTTTTTCGGGCCAGATGCGATTCAGCAGCATTTCGTCAAAAACTGTGGCGAGTACTGGGGAAATGAAATCAAACTCCTCGCCGGCGAATCGCGGGACTTGGCCTCTGAACTCGATCGTCAAGACGCGCACCTGATCTTTCTTGACGCTGGCCATTCGTACGAGGATGCGAAAGCTGATATTGAGGCATGGCTGCCTCACGTGGCGGAAGACGGCTTTTTGTGTGGACACGACTATATCGACGGCTGGCCAGGTGTGATTCAGGCGGTGAATGAGGCGTTTAATGACCGTGCAACGATTCGAGTGCTCGAAGGCACTACAATCTGGCTAATCTCGAAGCGGGAGTACCTGGAATGTCTGAGGGCGGAAGCGCCGGCGAGCTAGCCACCTACGTCTTTTGTCCCGTCTGCCAGGAGGTTGTTTCCGAGGCTGCAGTGGACGGAGAGGTACAAGCTTGCGGGCAGTGTATTACCAAGGCGACGATGAAGCGGGAACATGCCGAGTCTCGTGAGAAGGCTCGCAAGGTTTTTCGGGAAATGATCGCCGGCAGCAGGCCGGACGCTATTCTCGCACCGCATATTTCCGAGGTTTGTGCCGGAGTTGTAAGGGAACTCGGCGGGCTAGAGAGATTTTGCGAGGAGCTCGTTGAGGATTATCGGGACGCTCGAGAGCGATCTCCTGGTAGTGCTACGGTTATTCGGTTTGGCGAGACGATACTGCGTCTGGTGCGCGACTCTTCCACCCTTCGAGAGTCAGCACCAGACGCGGTGAACCTAACAGAAGAGGAACTTGCTGGAGAGGTACTCGCCTTGTTCGAGCGGGTGGTTCGAGACAAGGGCCTTGACAGCATAGAGCAGGGATTGGCCGGGCTGCTGCTTGGCACTGACACTGGGAAACCAACAGAAGTGGAAGCAAATGGAGCAGAAGGTTCTGAAGCGACTGACTGATCTGGTAGGGGAAACTCGCCATCGGAAGATGGAGGCACTTCGGTGCTATCGGCCGATCGGCAAGCAACTCCTATTCCACACCTCCAGGGCAAAGGAGCGCATTGTCCGTGGTGGCAAGCGTAGTGGAAAAACAGTTGCCGCTTCGGCTGAACTCGCGAGCGCCGTTACTGGTGTCCCCATCATCGGCCCAGACGGCAAGCCGCTCCCTCGCAAATACCCTAAGGCCAACATGCTGGTTTGGGTTATTGGCTGGGATCTTGCACATATTGGTCAGACGCTGCATCGGGTTTTGTTTCAATCGGACTACTTTCGGGTTCTGCCTGGGGAGGACGGGAACTGGTTTGCGCTGAATCGGGCTAACTCCGCGCATATGGCGAGGTTTGATGAATCCCAGCCAGCAGGTCCCATGATTCCAGAAAGGATGATCAAATCCGGCTCATGGGGCTGGGAAAATAGGGCGGAGAATATTTTCAAGTCCGTTGTTGTTAACAGCCCCTGGGGGGAAACGAAAATCTGCGCATTTCCGTCGACTGCCATCCAGGCCAAACAAGGAGACGCGGTGGACTTGATCTGGATAGACGAGGATCTGCGATTCTCTCACCACGTTTCCGAGTATCAGGATCGACTTGCGGACAAAAGCGGACATCTCATTTGGTCTGCTTGGCCGCACGGGACGAACGATGCGCTTGTTACCATGAGCGAACGTGCGAATCAACAGGCGGATGCTGATGATCCGCGAGTGTCCGAGGTGGTGCTTAGGTTTTCAGATAACCCCTTCATTCCAAGTACCGATAAGGAAGACGCGATTGGGCGAATGGACTCGGAAGAGGATCGTCGCAGCCGCGACTACGGGGAGTTCTTGCTGGATACGGTGGCGATGTATAACTATATCCCCTCCAAGCACGGGATATTCAAGATTATTCCAGAGGATCCATTTACCGAGCAGTATCGCGGGGACGTGCTGAGTGACATTTATACCACTCATGGGCAATTTCCGGACGAATGGACCAGATATCTTGCGATCGACCCTTCGCACACCAGGACAGCAGCACTTATAGGGGTAGTTCCACCCCCCAAAGTAAATGGAAAAGATATGGGCGGTGTGCTCATTATCGAGAATGAGGTCATCTTGAAAAAGGCCGGCGCGGACGAACTTGCCATCGCCCTAAAGCCTTACATGACAAGGCGTTTCGAAGCTTTTGTAATGGATTTCAATATGGGCCGCCAAACACGGGTAGGTGCCGGGCGGGGCTCCACGATCATGGGCCTCTACCAGGACGCTTTTCAGCGCTGTGGCCACAAAAGCCGAATCACCTCTCACGGCTTCATTCCAGGGAATAACGTGATTCAATCACGCACGAACGAGGTGCGTACGATGATGAGTCCGGACCAAAATGGTAGAATACGGTTGCGTCTTGTGGTGGATAGTACATACGCCACCCAGAGGGAATTTGGTACTTACAGAAAAAAGACAGTACTGGATCAAATTCTGGATGAACCGGCAAACTCCAGGACGCACGATGCGATGAACGCGCTGGAGTATTTAGTGAGCTATGTGTTCACCTGCCCGGAGGCATATGTGGACCCCTCCAGGTACAGGTCCAAGTCGCCCGTGTATCGCAAGGCACAGCAGCTGAAAGAAAAGTGGAAGCAAAAACAGGGTGGTGATTTTTGCCATATCGGCCCAGGGGCACTGCACTCATGAATATTCCATCCGTTGCGGCCGTCCACGTTGGATTTTACAAGAGGTTTGATTTTTTTGAGTTTGACTGTCCGCACTGTGGCGGAACCCACACCTGTTCCATCCGAGACACTGTCCAGGGCCCTTGCACCCTGCGAGTCCCGTGCGAGCGTCAGCATGTTTCCATGACTGGATTCACCCTGTTGAAGCCCGATGTAACCCATTTAAGCAAGCGAGATCGGAGAGATTGACATGCCAAAGATCCCAGAGCGACAAATCTTGGCCACGGCAGATATCGGATGGAATGTTCATTATTACAAGGATGACCAGCGAATGGACGATCCTATTTCCGCAACCTGCGTCAAGGTCGAAGGGCCTGGCAGGATCATGCTTGCCGTGTTCGAGCCGCATCGCACAATGTACTACAAGCCCGGTGTGCATTGGGCTGGAGACGATCGCCGTACGGATACGAATCGCCCATTTCGCCGCAATGGCGTGTGGAAATTTCCACCGTACAGCAAGCAGCGAGATGCGATGAAGTACCACCAGGTGGTCCTGGCGGAAAATGCGGAGAAGGCGCGATTGGAGGAGGAGCGGGTCGAACAAGACCAGCGGAGACGGGCGGAGCAGCACGAACAGGTAAAGCAGGCGCAGGGCAACGGCAAGTAAACCAAAGGCGATCCGTATGGACATCCATCCAGAATTGGAATTCCTCCGCCCGCTTACATCTGGCTGGTCTGGCAAGATAGAGCTTGCCCGGAAATCCCGGTCCAAGTGGAAGGAGATTGCTGAAGAATGCATGATGTTCTACAGCAAGTCCGCCGCCGCGATGTGGGACCCATCCTACCAGAAGAAGTTTTGGAAGGGTGTTCCCGCCCCTCGTTTTCGCGTCACCATCAACAAGGCGTTTGAGATGGTGGCTGTGTTTGGGCCGAATCTTATTTGGGACATTCCACATCGGACGGTAAAGGGAAAGAGGATCAAGGAGGTCCCGATCCAAGTATTCGGAGATCCTGAAAATCCTGACGTGCAGGCCCTTCATCAACAAGTCATCCAGGGGCAACAGCAGGACTCTCTGGTCGACAACATCATTGCCTATCTCTTGCAGGAGTGGCTGAATTATACGCCACGAGAAATGCCAGGCGGAGGGCTGGAAGAGCACTCTCTGCTCGCCGTGGTGGACGCTTTGATAAAGGGCCGTGGCGTGTTGTGGGTAAAGCCATATCAGTTCCCTGCATCTGGCAGAACGCTGACCGGTTGCTTTCGTGAACCCCCTGAAAATCTGTACATAGACCCCGACTTTTCAAGGCTCGAGGATGCTAAGTGGATCGCCCTGAGGCGAATTGCGCCCGTGTGGGAAGTGGAGCGGAGGTTTGGCTTGAAGCCAGACAGTCTAAAGGGTCGAGCCAGTCTTGAATCTGCTTGGGCGGAAGGTGAGTTTCGCACGGATTCGGAGTACGCTGCCCGAAAGGTGGAGGGCCAAACGAATGACATGATGGAGTACTACGAGGTTTGGTCCAAGACCGGCGTGGGCTCCCGCCTTACTGGGATGAATACACCCCTGAAGGCTCACCTGGAAGAGACCATCGGGGATTACGCGTGGCTGGCTATTTCGCCCAACGTCCCATATCCGCTTAATTGTCCGTCTGATTTCCTTCGCTCCGGCGCTACGACGGATGCCGTGCGAGACCGCTTCAAATGGCCGATCGAAACCTACGCGGATGACAGATGGCCGATCGATGTAATTGATTTTTATCCAGACCCCGACAGCGCCTGGCCAGTCGCCCCGCTGGCTCCGGCGCTAGGTGAACTCAAGTTCCTGAATGTGATGATCCCGCATTTGATGAACCGCATCTGGTCCTCGTCCAGAGACTTCTGGGCGGTTACTGAGCCGGCGTATGAGCGATTCTTGAAGCATCTACGTACCGGGCAGGACCAAACAGTCTTCGCTATTCCCGCCACCCTGAGCCCCAAGATATCGGATTCCGTTCAGGTGCTGCAGCAGCCGCAAACCAACCTGGACGTGTGGAGGATTATTGAGGCAGTGTCGGAGTTGTTCGACAAGCGAACGGGGTTGACGGAGTTCGTCTACGGGCAAAACACCCAGGGAACCCAAGACCGTACGGCGGAAACCACCATGGCTCGCAGGCAAAACGCCGGCGTGCGTCCAGCTTATATGGCAAAACAGGTCGCTAAGTGGCAGAGTCGCGTGGCGAGCCTCGAGGCATTCTGCGCCAGGACCTTTGTACACGGTCGCGATGTTGCCCCGTTGCTAGGTGAAACAGGTGCTCAGCTGTGGGATGCATTCGTACAGGGAACTCCACGGGAAAGGGTCGCACGCCAAATGGGATTTACCGTTGCCGCGTCCAGTATGCGTCGCCCAGACAAGGATCGAGACATTGCGAACATCAACCAGGCGATCACCACTTGGCTACCCATTGCCGCAGGCGCTGCTCAGCAGTCGGGCGACTATACGCCCGTGAATGAGATGATAAAGAAATGGGGCGAGGCTGCGGATATGAATATGGAAGGCATGGAGATTCCCGCCCCGCAGGAGGATGAGCAGGCCGCTCAGCTTCAGCAGCAGCAGCTCCAAATGGAGCAACAGAAGATCCAGGCGGAGCTCCAGGGCAAGCAGATGGACCTGCAAGGCAAGCAAATGGATCTAGATCTGAAACAAGTAGATGCGATTGGGAAACAGCAGCAGGCTCGGCTGACCATCGAAGGCAAGATGCAGGACATGCAGGTTAAGCAACAGGCGGCCAAGATAGATGCGGTCACCAAAATAGAGCAGGGTCGACAATCCCTGGAGCAGAAGGATGCAGAGCACCAGATCGGAATGTCCCACGATGTCGAAAACTTTGCCAGGGAGCATCAACAGGATCGCGTGGATCATGAGCGCGAGTCGCTGCAGGATTCACAGAAGTTCGAGCAGGAGCTGGAACAAACCCGAGAACTAAACGCTGTCAAGGTGGCCTTGGCGAGGCAACAGGCCAGGGCCAAGCCGGCCGCTGGGGGTGCGGACAATGCTAAAAAATAAGTGGCCCGAATGGGTGAGTGTATTTCTTCAGCGCAACCCGGAGTGGAGGGACGATATAGACTTATTGCTCTGTCCTCTCAGCCACGCGGAGTGCATATCAGAGCACCCTGAACTTGACGGGAGTGATGCGATAAAGCCACTACTTACCTCTTTTGGTGTGTCGCGGCGAGCGCTTTACTTCCGGCTGCGGCGGCTTGGTCAGACACATCGATTTGCCGAGATGGTGGCGTGCCAGTCGGGGCCCGTGTTGAATACGGACTCCACCTTTTTTCACGGTATGCCAATGCTTGGAGACCAGTTCGTGGACGAGCGGCAAAAGACTGCGATACTGCGGAAAGCGTGTCAGCGCGGCTACGTTCCCAGCGCCGGAGACGTTTACCAGTCCGGCCTGGCCCGCTTTCAGGGTGATCCAGAGGCTTTTGTGGGCCCGTCTCAGGGGCGAGGATACATACGCCGGCTATGCGAAAAACGTGGCTGGGCCTGTGAAGGGGCGGTCAATACGCCTTATAGAGAACCGCTGGTTGATCCACTCGAGAGTGAAATTCCACTTGCCGAGGATCTGATACAGAGCAACGCCAGGATGGCAGTTCAAAAGAATCCCGAGCTGGCGGGGTTGAGTCGCCAAGAACTGAGGGGGCAAATTGTCAAACAGCACGGCCCGAGCGACATTAAGGGCATAGAAACAAAGGGGGACTAGTGGTGAAGAAAATACTACTCGCCATCTTTCTGGTGCTGGTCTTTGCAGGATCAGCAACAGGTCAATGGGACGGTGGAGGCATTATTGGCACACCGCCACGGCCTCCCGTGGGTCGTGTCGACTCACCCCGCACGCAAGGTCTTGGTTCAACTTCGAAAAACCTGGCTCTCTGGCCTGGTACTTGCATCGTTCGGACGTTCGATCGGTCAGTTAACAACTGGGGCAAGGGCTCTGGTGTGTGGATGCGAGACACGGAGACAAATGCTTGTGTCTTGGTGACAGCTTGGCATGTCATGCGATACAGCGACCCAAACAAGATCGTCGTCGAGTTCCCGCATTCCGGCGAAAGCTTTACTGGCAAGATTGCCTTTCTAGGGTCGGCTGAGTTCGATGTAGCCACCCTCGCCCTCAGCGGCAAGCCAAGCGTGCCTCCCATTACGGTCTCCAGGACATACCCCTCCACTGGGGACAACCTTACCATGGTGGGGTTCGGTGGCATGCCCAGGCGGGGGTTTCAGGCAACGGCCGGCAGGATGGTACAGCAGAGTCGCGATAGCATTGCCATCACCCGTGGATCCAGTCAGGGGGATTCTGGTGGGCCCGTCCTTGACAATGGTGGCCACGTGGTTGGGGTGATCTCCAGGACTAGCTCATATGGCGATAGAGACGGTCACACGATAGCCGCATGTTGGCGCCCCGGAATGCTGGCACAAATATTTTCCAGATCGCGGTGCGCACCACGCGAGCCGCCTCGAATGCCGCAAATACCGCAGTTAAAGCCAAGTCCAGTGCCACCGCCACTCACGGATCCGACCATGCCGTCCCCACTAGGCGCCCCCCCCGTGCAGTCCTGTGAGGTGGATTATGATAAAATAGTGGAAGCGGTTCTGGAGAGGATCCAGGATGACCCGAGACTCAAAGGACGAGACGGCGAAAAAGGGGAACCCGGAGAGAAGGGCGACCCAGGGAATGCCGGTGAGGGGATGACGGAAGAGCAGGTGGCTCGGCTCGTATCCACCATTGTGACGCAGCTTAAAACGGATGAATCCTTCCTGAAGTCTATTACCGGATCACCGGGAGAGGATGGTCAGGACGGGGAAGACGGGGACGATGGTGAGGATGGAGAGCCGGGCGCTACCGGTGGCAAACTTACGAAGATTCACGTAGACGCGACAGGTCGCATTTATGCAACCTACGACAATCAAAGGCAGGAAGTAGTGGGCGACATGCCCTTTATCGAGAAGAAACCCGGATCTTACGAAATCGTTCCCAGAAAGAAGGAGAACCCCAATGGCAGACCCGAACGCCCCTGAACACAGTGAAGGCTTTGGACCGGCCGAGGATGCTGACGCCACTCGGCAGGGCCAGCATTCGCAGTCGAATGACACGCCGACGGACGTCAACATGAACGCCGTCGTCGCCCGCGAGCAGGCAGGTACGCTCACGCTTATGGGCAAGAACTTCGAGGCGAATGCCGACCGCCGCAACAAGATTTTTGATGCGATCGTGAACAAGACGATCACCTAGGAGGAAGCATGAGTCGACTTCGAGTAATTACTGAGCGCGATCGGCTTGCCGAGGCGGCCGAGCAGGTCGAACAGGGTGAGCGGGTCGATTGGTCCAAGGTGGCAACGCTGCAGGCGCTCGACATAGCTGCTGCTGGTCGAGCTGCTTTGGTGGATGCCCTGGATAGAGAGGCGGAGGCAGATGCCGAATTCGAACAAATCTTCGGGAGTAGATAAGCAGCTGCTGTACGGAGAATACCTCAAAGGAGTCACCCGGCAGAACAGGTTGTACGATAAGGCCACCCACAAAGCCCTGGATGTTGCAGAGGACGACATGGGGTTTAACCAGGAAATAGATCGCAGCAACAGGGGCATCAGCTGGAAGGAACTCGCCGTGCTTGCCCTGGGTGGCCTCGGCGCCTACGGGCTATGGTCATACAACCAGGAAGACAAGGTGCCGATAGTACCCCCCGCGCAAGTAGCTCCGATCGACTCGGAGTACGATGTGCGATTTTACGACAGCGAAGGGAATCTGATTGACGTGCCACATGTGAGTGAACTCAATGGCAAGGCAGGGGAAAAAGTCGAGTAGGGCTGTTCGCATCTTGCGACGATGGTGGAGGCGCTGTAAGGGTGATGCTGAGATCACCAACAGCGACCTGCCGCTGGCGTTACTTGTGATCATGGAAGGCCCTTGCCCGCCGGATAGTTTTATTTCCAACGGCAACTCTTTTTCGCCTGACAGGGTGATGGGCTGTGACCTAAGAGCAGCGGGGCACTTTCACGATTACGGATACTCTGTGTGCAAGGATGAAAAAGAGCGGAAGGAAATAGACTATATCTTCTTCCGGAACCTTAGAAAATCCAACCTGGCGCCGAAAGCAGCCAGAACATTCTTTTTGCGGGTACGCCCCTGGGGTGCGCTCGCATGCGAGTATGGTGGAGATTTGTCGGCTCGGCCCCGCGGCTGGGCCTGGCTGAAGTTGTTTTTCACACGATATGGGGAGTGGTGAGATGGGAATCGGAACATGAATACAACCCCTCCTACAGACGAAGACCGCTGGATTTACAAGGCCAAGCTTATCCGCGTGGTAGATGGAGACACGGTGGTCTTAGCCATCTCCGTTGGGCTGGATTGGGAATGTAAGCACCGGTACTGTCGGCTGCTGGGGATGAATGCACCAGAGGTAGTGGGATCGGAGAAGGCAGCGGGAAACGCGGCAACGGAGCATTTACGGTCACTGCTGTCGCAGGCCGATCCGCTGCTGATCAGGACGGAGATGGATGAAGTTGGCTCGTTTCGGAGATTGCTCGTGGAGTTATGGGATGGTGATGCTTGCATTAACCAACGCATGATCGGCGACGGGTTTGCCGAACCGAGGGACTAGAGAGCATGAGATCCAAAATCCTGAAGCCGCTAACCCCAGCGCTAATAGGGGCGATTGGGTTATTTGTCGGATGGCTCGTCTCGGGGACACTAGCAAGTGGCCAGCATCGAGAGGCAGACAAGGAGGTGGAGAAGCGGGTGGAGATGCGGCTGCAGGCGTGCGAGGAGGACATTCGCCAAGGCGAGCGGGCTGAACTGGCTAATCTCGAGGCGCATGGCACGATCCTGGCAAACCAAGCAGGACTATTGGCCGGCCAGGAGGCGATAAAGGAATCCATTCAACAGCTGCGGTGAGACTGGTAGGGGTGACCTGCAGTGCTATAAACCCTCTCTACTGAAAACCTTTTTGTGAGAAAGAGCCATGTCACGACAAAGAGTACTTCGAGAAATTTACCGAGCCAATAAGACCAAGGGCGATCCTGGTGATACCGGAACCATCACCATACAGCACTTTGGTATGATCTGTGCCGTCACGACCACCGGTGCGGAAACAAGGACCCTTGCGCAACCGACCCAGGCTGGTCTGCTTTGTGGCGTGGTGCTGGATGTGGATGGTGGTAACCTGACACTGACGGTCACCGGCGGGTACGACCAAGCCGCAAGTACGACCATCACCTATGGGGACGCCGGAGACAGTGCGTTCTTCTACTCAATCAAGGAGGGCTCCAGCTACTTCTGGCGGCTGTTTTCGTGCGATGGCGTTACCGGGCCCAATCTGGAACTCGCCGATCTTTCGGTGGACACCATCATCGTAAACACACTACTGGCTGTTCAGCAGGGGGCACCGACCGCGGAAACCACGGCGGCAACGCTGACAATCGCGGAGCTCCTTACGCGGATCATAACAGGAACCCATGCGGCAGGGTCCACGCAGGCCTACACTGTTCCGACTGGGACGCTTATGAGTGGCGGTACATCGCTTGCCGCTGGCGATTCGTTTGATTGGGTGTTGATTAACCTCAGCGCGGCAGCGGCCGACACAATCACGTTGACTGCCGGCGCGGATCACACTCTGGTCGGCAATCCGATCGTCCAGTCTGCTCATGTGAGTACCGGTGGAATTTACGGCAACTCGGCTCAGTTTCGTAGCCGGATGACCGCCGCAACAACCTGGATTACCTATCGTATTGCGTAAGTTAGACCAGCAGCCCAACAGGAGGGTTCAGCAGACGGTGGTGATTTAAGGCCTGCTGGACCCTGTCTCTTATAAGGGTAGGCTCATGCCAGAAGATGTAACATTTGACGTATCCGCACCGCTTAACGGTGGGGAAGCGGTGGATATTAGCTCCACCGACCACACCGCTACGACTCGTTCCCGCTCACTGTGGGTGGGAACCTCCGGCATTGTCAAGGTTGTGATGCGCGGCGGAGCAACACTCACGTTTAACAATGTGCAGGACGGCACAATGCTGCCGATTCGCGTCACATCCGTCAGCAAGACGACCACGACCGCCTCCAACATGGTGCTTTTATGGTAATGGGCCCATTCGCGGGCATACGCCTGAACGTACGTGCCCCTAACAACCTGAACGACTTGAGCCCGGATGTTTGGCTGCGCCCATCCCGTAACCTCGGTACGGTGGGCGGACGGCTGTTCAAGGCGGTAAATAAGGTGGGGTTGCAACCCGGCAGTGCAATAGATCCAGGTACGCAGGACTTCTGGTTGTCGTTTTGGTTTAAGCCTGCGGATTCAACGGCCATTCAGACTATATTCCGAACAGGAGGTGGATCGTCAGCGTTAAACCAGGGTGGCGTATGGGTGTCTTATGAGGACACAAGCAAGTATCACATACGGCTGATTGCAGACGATCAGTCAACACGAGTCGATGAGGATCTGTCGGCAGCACAGACAGATGCCACGTGGCACCATTGTGTGATGCTGTTCGATCGGGATGGCAATGCGTCTTGTTTTATAAACGGAACCGATACAGGCATAACCGCAGATATTTCCGCACACGCCAACGCATTGGGTGAAACAGACGGTCGATTCATCGGACAGTGGTTAGCTGGGTCTTCTCATGCCAATGGTGACATGTCCAAAGTCCTCTACGGCGAGGGCACCCTCCCCACCGCAGCCGAGATCACTGCGTTGGTTGGCGGTGGCAACGGCATGACGGGTGCTCAGATCGCAATCGAACAACCCGCGTTGTGGGCCAAGGTAACCGCCTGCTGGAATCTCAATGAGGGAGCCAACGCAACGGCAGCCACGGATGCGAAAGGCTCGAACAGCGCCAGCGTAGTGGCTGCGGAGTTGGTGACGAATGGGACGTTTGCGGCGGATACCGATTGGACCAAAAACACAGGCTGGACGATTGCTGCTGGTGTTGCATCCTGCGACGGAAGCCAAGTAGGCGACAGCGATCTTGAGCAGGACATCGCTTTCGCTTCAGGCAACACCTACACCGTAACCTATACGGTATCCAACTACTCGGCAGGCAATATTTATACTAGAGTCGGTACGGGCAACGGGACATCGAGAAGCGCGAACGGCACCTACGTTGAGACGATCACGGCAGGAGCGGGCGGTAAGTTAGAGTTTCGTGCTGACGTCAATTTCATCGGTGACATTGATACCGTGACAGCCGTCTCCACCGGTCCCGCTCCCTGTGCCGGCCCACGCGAGGCCACGGCATCGGACGTAACAGGTGGCAACCACGGCACGCTTACTAACATGGACACGATTAACGCGTGGTCCAGCGATACGCCGGACGGCTCCTACACCGCTACTCTCCAGGACTCAGTTGGCAGTGCCGATGGAACGCTTACCGGGTTCACGGACGTGGACGTGGCGAGAGTTGATACGCCGGACGACACCTGGGGCGTGCATATCGAGGACAATGGGAGCGGGGGCTACACGGGCGTGCTGAGCCCGTTGGCTGACTCACGTAGTGCTGATGTGCATTCGACGAGTCCGAGGGACTTTGCTTTCAATTGCGATGGAGCGACGAGTGAGTGCGAGTTCGATGATGAGATTATTGGTGATGGGGCAGTAACAATATGTGCTCGAATAAAGGCAAGTGGGTGGGGCGAAAATAATCTTGGTCGGATTGTCGATAATGGGAAAACAGTACTCAATATCTCAACGACAAATGACAGAGTCATCTTCAGTTCCGACAATGGGGGAACATCTGCTGTCAGTGCTACGAATTCAATTGTTCTGGGGACAGAATACACTGTAGAAGTCACCCGTAATGCTGATGGTTCACTAACCAATATCTATATCAACGGAGCCATCTCCGGTTCGGCTGATCAAGACTCTGGCACCCCAGCGATTGGCTCTACCAACATGTTTGTCGGGAACAACTCTGCTGGAAGCCGTACTTTCGACGGCATCATAGACGACGTACGCATCTTCAATTCCATTCTCACCGCCGCCGATATCGCCCTCTACCACGCCGGTAGCGACACCTCCGCGACACCCGTGTTCCGCCCGAGGTTCGACGAGCGGAGGCGGTTGCCATATCTGGATGGGTGTAAGGCGTTGAGGTTTGATGGGGTTGATGATTATGTGACAACGGGGTACACGTTTGACTCCAGCGCAGCGTTCACAGCCATGGCGTGGGTGCGATGCAACATCGCAGACACAGATACGGTTTTCGGCAAAGGGGCTGAACTTCAGTTATATCTCACCACTGGCAGTTTTAGGTTCTACGGGGATGTTGGCGGAATGTTGACTTCGGGGGCAGGCGAAGTTGAAAGTGACCAATGGGTGCATGTGGCATTTACAACAGACGGAACCAATAGAACGGTGTACGTTAACGGTATCCAAAAAGGGACGGACGCCAACGGGATGGGGAACACAGCAATAAATCTCGCGTTGGGTGCTTACACGACCCCAAGTGACTTTGCAGCAGGTGATGCGATTGACTGGTGTATCTACTCAACAGAACTGTCCGCCGCAAACATCCTCGCCTACGTCAAAGGAACTGACTACACAACGTCACTCACAGCCCGGTGGAAAGGGGATGATGTGGCGAGGAGTATTGCGAGTTGTGCGGATGGGTATAGCTTGCTGACGGATGGGTCGAGTGATTATGTCGCAATTGGCTCAACAGAGATTACTTCCAGTACAGATTGGACGGTGACGTTTTGGCAAAAGACAGATACTACCGTAACGGGGAACGCATACTTATTTACCGGCAATGACTTCGCGTTCGGTTACCACAGTTCACTAGACGACGGCGTGCTTGCGTGGTACGACGGGTCGTCGTGGTTGCAGGAAGGCGCAACACGAAGCGACAACGGGGCGTGGTATCACTTCGCCGTATCGAAAACCGGCACATCATACGAGACGTTCCTCAACGGCGCATCGCTCGGAACTGGGACTTGTGCCAACATAGACATTGCTGCGGCGGTTCTGTCAATTGCGTGCTGGGGTGCTGGTGCGTCCGACTTCTTCGACGGCAAAACAGACGACCTTCGCGTATACGCAACCAACCTCTCAGCAGCCGACATCGCCCTCCTCGTCGCAGGCAACGAGCCGTCCGTGTCCGAGACCTCGCGATGGCCGTTCGACGACGGCGCGCAAGGTGGCGAGCCGAATGACGGGGACCCGGTTGCTTCATGGGAAGACACTGTCGGTCGCAAGCTTTGCAATCAAGCCACCGCCGGCGCACGGCCGACATACGCAGCCACGGGAATAAATGGTCTACCCGCATTGTTGTTTGATGCAACGATTCCGCAGTACCTGAAATACAACGGACTTTTCTCCACTGGTGCGGAAGCCACTGTTTTTGCGGTAGTACACTGCAGCAATGGGAATGACCGCAGCGTCTTTTCCCAGTCCGTCACCGGTGCTGCGGGGCATTACCTCTCGTGTGAGATCGACACGGATGAGACGATGAATTTTATCCTGGATGATGGCGGGGTGGATGAACTGGATGGTGACACTAGCCTGAGTGATGACACGGTGTATATCCTGTGCTGGCGGAACAACGGGGCGACCCTCGCCATGCAGGTAAATAACGGTGCGGATGAAATTATCACCGAGACCCAGGGGGCGAACGATGGCAAATGGGAAGGGGATCTTACCGCGCTGGACATTACGCTTATTGGTGTGAGGGAGGATGACGGTGGAGCTCCGTTCAATAGCTATCTCGGTGACTTGCTGACCTGGAATAGGATACTCACCGTGAACGAGCGAACTCAAGTATACCGCAAGTTATCTAGCTGGTATCAATAATGGCCCACTATAAACACCATGCAGTCTTTATTGCAACCAGGCGTGCTAAGCCCGATGCTGAAGCTGACATACTTCGCCACGGGTATGATGTAGCTGGAACATGGCAACAAGTGCACGGGAGAACGGCATCCGCTAGTGCCCCAGTCACGCATTACATGCTGGCCCTGCCGGCGGATGATGGGATGCTTGCGGCGATGAGGATGGTGGCTCGACAGGTTCCTGGTGCTAGTGTCAGTACGGTGGCGAGAGGGCGAAGGACTCCGCAGCGACTGCGGGATCAAGAGGATTCCATCCTTGACAAGGCTAGACTAAAGAAGAGACCACGACAGGCGAGTAGAAGGAGATAGCATTGGCAGATAATGTGACGTCCGATATCCGTTACCTAGCCGCGCCCGCGGAAGCGGACAGCCTGGTGCTCGTGGATTCGCCCGTGGCTGACTCTCTCCTGCTTGTGGCTCCAGCAATAGCGGATACGCAACCACTCTACGCTCCAGAACGGGTAACGTAATGGCAACCACTCCACTGTATACCTTTCAGGATGCGTGTGAGCACCTGTGGTCAGTGTTCAACCCAGCGGTGAAGGCTCCGACTGGAAGGGAACTGCGACTCGCAAAGGCTGCGGTGCTGAACGGCTACAGGCGGGTGTCGAACGACCATCGCTGGAATTATTACAAGAGGCGACTTCAGCTCGTGACCGAGGCCAGCTATAGTACTGGGACGGTGGTTTACGACAATACCGGGGGAGCTTCGGAACGACTGGTAACATTGACCGGTGGAACTTTTCCGTCAAACACGGCCCGTGGAAATATCAAAATCTCCAACGTCCACTATCCCGTGGAGACCCGGGAGAGTGACACTACACTGACTCTTGGGGTGAATGGCAATCCTGGCGCAGACGTGTCTTCAACAACGTATGAATGGTATCGCGACGCCTACCCGCTACCGGTGAACTTCCTGCGGATAGACAAGCTGATGGATGTGGTGAATCTGTTTCCGCTGGTTTACGTTTCCCCAGAGGAGCAGCTCGAGTACACGCGGAACTTTAGCGCTCAGACAATCTCCATTCCTGAATGGTACACCATCAGAAATACTGGTGATTACATCGGCTCCCTCTCTGTCGTGTTCGGCAGGGCGCCTAATGCCGTTCGGAATTATGACGCCATCTACGAAATGTCGCCCAGGGAGCTACGAACATACAAGGAGGCGTCTGGTACTTTCGCTTGTACGGCTGGCACCACGGCGGTAACCGGATCCAGCACTGCATTTACCTCAAGGATGGTCGGGTCTGTTTTCCGGGCTTCCGCTTCCTCCACTGCCCCGACCGGGGTCATGGGGGATGTGGATGGAACGCTTAACCCGTTCGACTCTCAGAGGATCGTATCGGCTGTTGCTAGTGCTACAGCACTCACCCTGGACTCCGCTTTGTCCGAGTCAACGACTTACGCTGGCGATGCCTACATTATCTCCGATCCATTGGATATCGAAATCAACTCCATGCTGACTTACTTTCAGCGGCTGCTAGAGGCGGAGTATGCGAAGCTTGCCAAGCGAATTGACTGGCGGGAGCGGGACTCGCTGGCCAAGGAGGCCCTCAACCTGGCCATAGGTAGTGACATCCGTCACACGGCAGTCCAGAGCGGCATGTTATCGGAAGAATTGCAATACACCAGTTCCTGGGGTGAGGTTACCACGGGTGGCCCAGGTGAGTAGGGAAAATGAGTACGCAGAGCGATGTACTTACCGCAGTGAAGAACGCCATAAGTGCTCTTGGCTTGGGCAACATGGAGCAGGTCGCGGTTCGCACGGCGCCGAGTGACAAAGGGCAGTTTTATCCTGGCATTACCGTGCACCCCGTTGCGGAAAGAGAGTTCATTGGCACGAACGAACGAGACGATATCGGCTATGGCATTCAAGTCACCATGGTGGTGAATGACGACAATGATTTGGATGAGGCGGATGTGATAGGAAACTGGAGGCAGAAGATTCGCAAGGGCTTCATCCACAAGAAGATCGCGGCGGTTAGTAATAACTGTACCGTGCTGGTCGAACACGGTCCCGTTTACGAACCGAATAAGCATGACCAAAAAATAAGCACGCTCATCCTGCGTGTTATAGTCAGAGAGACGAGGGGCTAGACATGGTATGTACACAGGGCGCACAAGCAAGACTGATTGTGGATGCGGCTCTCCCGTTTGACGACAACAGCGAGGCGTATGACTTCCTGTATGAAACCATGCAGGCGAAGAAGCGAATCGTGGGCACTCGCTCCATTGTTGGATCTCGCAAGCAGTTGGTGGAACGTACACGCAGTGGCACCTACGCCACCGGTGGACGCTTGTCCATGTATATGAATCCCGCCGATCTGGACGCTTGGCTACCTCGTATCCTTGGTGCAGCAGCGGCTGGTGACACCTTTGCCACCGCTGAGACCGTGCCGTCTTTTCAAATGCTGATCGACAAGGTTGGCGGGATTCTGCGGTACGATACCTGTTACGTGAATCGCGCCATCTTTCGTGCTCGTGGAGGACCTGGGGAGGATGAGGGAGACTTAGTGGAGATGATCTTGGAGATCATGGCCACGAGCGAAACAGCCGGCGAGTCCTGGCCTGGCTCACCGCCCAGTATTTCCGTCGCTGCCAACCGCGATCCGTTCCTATTCGGGGAAGGTGTTCTAACGGTCAACTCCAACACGCATGCGATTAACGACTTTGTACTGGTGATTGACAACCACTTGCAACCGCGCTGGGCGAATAGTTTGACGCCGACCGAGATCTGCCCGACAAACCGAACGATAATTCTCAGGACAACCAATCCGTATACGACGACGAACGACACGCAGCTGTATGACACGGCTTCGATCGACGGCCTGGCAGGAACGCTACAATTCACGAATGGCACCATTTCCACCACCTTCACCTTCACTGGGCTCCAGTGGGGAAACCAGTCGCCGACAGTCCGCGGCAAGCGGGAGATTCCCCTGTATCTGGACATGTACGGACGGGGTAAAGGGGGCAGTGCGGATATTGAGGTGACGAACGATGCCACAGTCTGACCAAGAGCGGCAGGCGGAAATCCGAGCAAAACTCGACAAGCTGCGAGAGGAGCACGATCAACTACTCGCGTCCCTGGCAGAGGAGGATTCAGGCAGTGGTGATCTGCCGGAACCTCTTGGAGAGCCCGATGCGGAGAATATTGAGACTGGCGATGCCGCTGGGAGCGAACTGCCTGAACCAGATCCAATTGTTGAATCCAACGGAGTCCGAATATACGAACCACCGACAGGGGTCGCCTCGGCACAAGCACCCCCAGAGACCCCGGAAGTCGCTTCTGGAACCGCGACTAAGTCACACCACCCCATACCAGAGCCTTCGAGTCAACTACTCGCGTCCCTGGCAGAGGAGGATTCAGGCAGTGGTGATCTGCCGGAACCTCTTGGAGAGCCCGATGCGGAGAATATTGAGACTGGCGATGCCGCTGGGAGCGAACTGCCTGAACCAGATCCAATTGTTGAATCCAACGGAGTCCGAATATACGAACCACCGACAGGGGCCGCCTCGGCACAAGCACCCCCAGAGACCCCGGAAGTCGCTTCTGGAACCGCGACTAAGTCACACCACCCCATACCAGAGCCTTCGAGAAGTGACGCTTCTCTCGGTTCCGACGTGGATGTAGACTGGACCCCAGAAGCGACCAAGGGGCTTGATTTATCTGATGGTGAGTTCCTGGCAACGCCCGAAGAGGCAGAACCGGGACCAAGCCTTGGGATCGACGGTGTGGCGAGCGGGTTGGAACAGTATGTCGTGACCATAGCCGGTGTGCTGCGACAGATGGAAGACATCCTTTTAGAGGCTACGCGAGTGCAGGAAGATACTCGATCACGGTTCGATAGAATACGATAGCAGCAACATGTACTTCAAATACGGCAAGTACGCTCACCCAGCCAACGAGGTGGATGTAACATCCTTCTCGGGAAGGACGATGTACAGCAAGCGTAATCGGGTTGTATTCTCCCGGCACACCCTGACACTCACCGGGCATATCATCCAGTCTACCCAGGCGACCATCAAGACCAAGATCCAGGAACTTGAGGCTGCATACGCGTTTGACCTAGAGGACGCGGCTCTTTATCACGACGATGACACCCTGTCGGCTCATCTCCTAGACAACTCGTCTTCGATCAACGGCGTACGGGTGAGAAAAATAGAGTATCCCAAGGGCGGCGGGGCTGAATACGCGACTGGCCGATACTTCCGCATTACCCTGGAGGCCGACTATCTGAACACATCCGTTGACCAGGTCTATAGCTTCTCCGAGACCGTGAGGTTGATCGGCACCGGCGGGACGGCATGGGAGTTGATTCCGAGATTCCAGGGGCCTCCTGTTGCGAGAAAGCTCTTTACACAAACACCACAGCGGATTATTCAGTTCGGCGAAACAGTCGGGGTTACCGGCTGGACGGCGCCTATGTCCCCCTTGCTGCCGCTATTGTCCGAGCACTTGGAGCGTAGGGTGATCGAGCATAGCAGCCCGATTAAGATCGGAGTGCACGTGAAATTGCTTTATCCGCTAAAATACAAGTACGAGTTCTCCCTGATAGACCCACTTCCAATCCTGCGGCCGAGAGTAGACTGGAACTAACATGGCTACAATTACCTGGCTTGGCGCTGCCGTGCCGATCCCCGAAAAGCAAACGGTGACACTCGCCCTGACATGGGCTACTGGCGATACGCTCGAGCTGATCGTCAACTCCAAGTCGCTCCTTCTGACAGCCGGCAGTACGGCAACTGTTACCCAGGTTGCAGCAGATGCCGTGGATATGATCAACGGGGCCGCGGCGAATGACGATGAAACCCGCAGTGCCTTGGGGACCTCCGTGGGTGAATGGGTGGGACTCACCGCCACCTCTGCCGCAGGTGTTGTCACCGTCACCGGCGCTGCGGATGGCAGGCCTATCGGCACCATCACCGCGACGGCGACCACCGCAGGTGATGGAAATGCCACCCAGGCGGTGTCGATTGCCGCGGATGGTCCAGGCAACGTCAATAACGCGGACAACTGGAATGGCGGAGTACCGGACGACGATGATGACATTGTGTTTGACCACTCAGCATCTGGAAGCTGCCTGTACACGCTCGAGCAACTCGCAGCCGTAGCTCCTGCATCCATCACGATTACAAAGGGATTCCGGCACCAGATTGGCCTACCAGAAACGAATCAGGACAACAACTCCTTGCCGTATGATGAGCCCAACGAGACCTATTTTCAGGTGGTTAGTTGTGCTGATGTGAAGATCGAGAGTATATCTGCCCAGATGATCAAGATCGACACACAGAGCGCCGAGAGTCACGCTATCATCACCGGCAGCGGTTCGACCGTGGAGGCTGGAACGCCCCCGGTGTTGATAAAAGCCAACCACGCTTCTTCGACAGTCGCCGTGCGTGCCGGTTCCGTTGGGTTGAATTATGAGCCCAAAACTACCGGTCAGATTGCTACTGGATACGTTTCCGGAACGGGAGTGCTGGAGATTGGCGACTCTACCACCATCGCTACACTGACCCAGCGAGACGGATCCGTTGTCGCCCACAATACCATCACAACAGTGACTGTTGGGGGCGGCACGTTTGAGCATCGCAGCGGGACAATCACCACGCTTACTCTGTCTGGCGGTACGGTTTTTCCGGTGACTAACGGGACCTATACGACCGTCAATCATAACGGAGGGGTGCTGGACTGTACTAGGGATACCCGCACTCAGACCATCACAAATTACTCCATGCTTGCTGGCACGACACTGCGAGACCCGCTGAACACGCTGACATTCACCAACGGCATGGATATTTACGCGAGAATCAAGGATGTCACCCTTGAACAGGCGCCACGAACAACCTATTCCATCTCGGCCATATAATGCCAGAAGCATATGCCTCATTCCCTGGACTTGCGATTCGCTCGGCCGACATGATCTTTTCGACCGGGGTCACGCCCTCCTCTTGCCATGTCGTCGCGGTCCCGGACGCCGTGCAGGCGCAGGTGGGCACGCTCGCACTGAGCGATGGCGACACTACCATCACTTTTCCTGACTGTGCGATAGATTACTCTTACTCCACTCCGCAGATGGTACGCAAGGGGACTCGAGTACACCTGCGGATTCTGGATCGTCGCTGGCGGTGGGAGAATGTCCCCGTCACTGGCTGGTTCAACCGCCGCTGGGCGGATAGTGTGATCGACCCAGACTCCAAGAAGACGTACAACGAGTTGTTTGAGCTGCTGTTGGACGAGTTGGGCGAGACGGATTATGTGATAGAGCCATCCTTCACGATGGATGCCCCGGAGGTCAACTGGGACGCTTCGCCAGCGAATCTCGAGCTAAATGCCCTGGCCGAGAAGGTTGGATGTCGCGTAGTTCTGCAGCTTGACAATAAGGTACGCATCGTCTCCAACAGCAGCGGAGGCCTATTCCCGGCGAATGGGCGTGAACGGCACGAGCAGTACGACCAAGCGCCATCGCACATCCCGGCGACGATTCGAGTGGAGTTCGGGCCGACGGTCTATCAAAATCATCTAGGCTTAGAGCCAGTTGGCTTAGAGCTTGACGGATCCCTGCAGCCTATCAGGGAGCTATCTTATAGCAAGGACGGTCCCCTCGGCGCTGGTATTACACCCGATTGGAGAGAAGAGGACCCGGGTGTTTTCATCCGCACCGTGGGGACTGGACAATTACACGCCAGAATGTCTATTTGGAAAACCTTTAGAGTCCGAACCAATACTGGTCGATTTAGGTCCCAGACCCATAGTAATGACCCGTTTGATTACGGGCCGCCGTTCGATTACGAGCGAGTCCTCCCGCTACTGCCCTCTATCTCAATCATAGCGCCAGGCCAAGGAAACACAGAAGTCCTCGGTCGGCCACAGATATCGGGCCGCCACGCTGCGGGTGGACTGTTTGGGGGCTCCAGCCCCGTGGGTTGGTGGCTTGTTGAAACGCCGCACCGCATTAACTTTGATACGGGTGTTGTGGAGTTTGATTCACCGGTTTTTGCTAATACGACGGATGCGACCAGGCATATTGGCGATCCTACTCTGTTTTTATACGTGCAGTACCATCAGCGGCCCGATAGATATGCCGATCCCGATAGAGTGACCTACGACCTAAATACCGGACTTAATGTGGATGCCGATGCCGGAACGGTGGTGATTAAGCAACATGACATGTTCAGGTTCAAAGAGTTGCAGTCTTTATTTCACTATGCACGGGATAATCAATCAGAACTCCTGGCCCATGCACAGGACCTAGCTCAAGCCTATCTCGACAACCTAAAAGTAACCCCAATGGCATCCATGGAGTGGGATGGGGTAGTTGACCACAGCCCAACTGGGAACCTACCGCAAATGCGGTGGATCGTTGGTGATAGTGTGATGACCTACGGGTATAAAAACACCTATGGTCCAAATGCCCCTTCAGAACGGGAGATGCGATTAAGGGAAGAAATGCGGAGGCGATCCAATGCATGACGAACTGCATGACGACTGGAAACAAGTTCACTGGATTCAGGCGAATAACACTAGCGCGTTTGAGGTGCCATCATTCGGGTTAATGGAGGTAATAAACACAACCCATCCAGGACGCCTGATATTAGAGACTAGGCGACCAACAGCGGACCACGTTTTTTCAGCTATCAATTCATGGAAGCCAATCCAACCTGGCGGCTATGGCTGGGCAACTCTGACTGGGCCGGCTATATTGACGAATAGCTACGCGGGAACCACAGTGATCGGAGACTCTTTTGGGGCTGCAGCTGACACCTTTATTGCGGAGAAAGACCATTTTGGATACACCTCATTGACTATTGATTCGCACGGTATTTACGTTATACAAAGCGTGCACGCGCGTTTTTACAAACCGCTGATTGAATTCCAGCTCACGGAGGCAATGAATACGGCAGACCGAACGGCAACGGCCACGATTGTCCTCCAGCACGGGCATGGGTTTGCTAATCCTAATACGGGCGTCAGTGGCGTGACGGTCTATAATCCTATCGCTTCGGTGTACACTTTTGATGCCGATAGCGGCGATAGGGGGTTGGCCGACTGGATGGATGATCCTTACGATAAAAATGCCTACATGATTACCGCAATGAAGGAGCCGCAGTAGGCGCCCACCAGCCGAATATGCGATAATAGAAATGAGAGATAAAAACGAGTGATTGACCATGCGGAAAGAGTTACTGCCACGAAAGGAAGTCTGCCGTGCCATACCCATATCACAAGCAATCCGGCAACCCT
>Ga0255048_10000479_pt1 | contig 30939 bp, 44 predicted proteins | sample JV7_2_2_MG_FD_183619 | JGI IMG/M metagenome (GOLD analysis project Ga0255048, IMG submission 183619) | Seawater microbial communities from Jervis Inlet, British Columbia, Canada - JV7_2_2 | ecosystem: Environmental > Aquatic > Marine > Inlet | place: Canada: British Columbia | collected 2016-10-06
TCAAAGAGAGAACAAACAAGCAGTGAAAGGCTGCTATCTAGGTGACACCATGAAAAGATTTAAGTTTATTCCGTTGATTTTGGGGATGCTGTTCCCGGCAGTACTGGTGGCCGCCCCGAAGTCGCCAACAAGTCATGCTTTCCAAAAGCTTCACCGTACCTTGATTAACGGTATTGCCTTGAACGCTACGGCATCTACGCGTACATTCGAGGTGACCGAGCAGGAAGTTCAGGGATACGGGCTTTTGGACGTCTACATCAACCACACGAATAGTGCGGCGACGGACGTTCAGATGGACTGCAATGCCTCGAATGACGCAGGCGCTACTGACTTTGCCATCCAGTCTTGTTCCATCACAGCTGGTGTTTGCACTAGTACTGATGCCAACTGGACAAAGGCTGTAGCTGCAAGCGACACATGGGTTTGGCGCATTGATATCCTTGGTTTCCCAAGGGTGAACTGCGTATTCTCAGGAACCTCAGCTGGTGGAAGCGACACAGTTACTGTAACTGCAATTGCTATTGCCCAGTAGGCAGCATGATCAGGTCCGTCCTCTCCATCCTGGCTGCAGGTATCTGTCTAGGTACTGCAGTTCCAGAGCAGAGGCCGCAAGATGACGGCGGCGGAGGGCCTTATTATGACTTCCCTGGGGCACATTATGACTCCAAGTCGGCCGTCGACGCCCCTCCTCCTGAGCCATCTGGCCTCTTGTTCCATGCTCCGTTGAACAGCAATGGGGTCACTGGGTACACAGACCTGCCCCCTGGGTTCCCGGTCCCGGACTTTGCATGGATGGGGTGGGCCCCGACGTTGGATAACACAGGGAACGCAGGGTCTTTGGCTGAGAACGGGGACCCTACAGAGGTTGGGTCGCCTTTCTGCCCTGGGGGCAACTTTGCAGTGGACTCTACGCCAGGGTTCTCTGGCAATCCTAATGGTACATCCCTGTGCTCCAGCGCCCAGAGGTTGGACGGAACCGGTGATAGCTATGGGCCTGTAGATGCCGTCGATTACAGTGGTGGTGTGTCTGTGTGTGTTGTTGCCAGGATGCAGCCTGACGGCGGTGCCAATAGGACATTGATCAGCCGGATGGACGCTACCACAGGTGATGGCTGGGCCATGTATGTAACACCCGCAGGTCTGTTGGCTTTTGAGCTTGAGACCACGACATCATCTGTAACGACAACCAACAACGGGCTGTTCGCTACAAAGCTGTGGGGCATGTACTGCGCAGTTGTGGACGAGGCAGATAGGACTAGGGTCTACATTAATAGCTTTGAAACAGGCTCGACGGCTTTCCAGGGCGGCACCGCTTCGACCACTACTGGCCTCTTCATAGGAGAGGCAGTTGGGTACTCGAATTCAAAATCTGACATTCAGGCCGCTTGGGTATGGAACGGGACCCCCCTGACCGCTGCTCAAGTAACCACGTTCGGCCACCATTATATGGGCCTTACTGAGGTGATTAATGATGACGTAATAAACTCTGGCACTGCCATAGCCCCCAGTGCATGCTGGGTGGATGGCAAGCTTGAAGAGTTTGCGTTCAGATGGCTCAAGATTGGCTGCTCAACAGCAGACACCTCTGGGTCTGGTATGCCTACGGGGTATCTTGTTAATGAAACTCTGACGACGAACATCATTCATTCCGGAGACCTCTCGGGATCTAGCTGGACCGAGAATGGGGTAGGTGTGGTCAATTGCGGGGAGACTACAGACCCCGGTCTTTATAGGGACGACAGAACTGTTTGTAGGCTGCGCGACGATGATGCCGGTACTTCGGAATATATACACACTTCATTGAGCAGCTCGGGGTTCACAGCTGGGCAGAATATGACTCTGTGCCTGGCTGCAAGGAACAACCCTGGCCACAACTCAGATTTAGATGTTCTAATACAAGAAGGAGCAGGCACTGGGTCAGGGTTCTGTACTCCACAAGATCACAATTTTCTCCAAGTAACCACATCTTCTACGTGGACAATGTATGGCTTTACTGCAGTATGGGGCGATTCCGACTGCTACGGGATAACTGTCCAGATATCGCCATCAGAGGACATATCTGATGTCACCAATGATGACCACGATGCCTTCGTCAGCGCGGTTGCGCTGTACTACGATCAATCAAGCGGAGTTTGCCCAATTGGTGTGCCAAACACTACAAATGGTTTCGGGCAGACCATGGGCGACGACACGCTTGAGTATGCGATGACAGTGCCTGTAGTGAACTCCAGCGGTGAGTTTGAGGATGTTACGGCTATCGAGGTGACCACCATGTATGCCTACAACGCTATCAAAAGCTCCGGTAGGATACTTAAGCCGGAGACAGGTACAGGGTCTGACTTCCATTTGCTGGAGCAGTCAGCATCGAACACAGGACAGTGGACCTCTGCAGGAGGGATATTGAATACATCTGGCGTCCAAACTGTTGCCGTGGGGACGGAGTACACTTGGAAGATGGTGACAGACTACGGAACGTCGTTGTTTGAGCTGTTTAGGAATGGATTGTCTATAGATACAGACACCACGGCGACAGCCGAGAATACGCTAGACACTATATATGTGGGGGTCTCCAGGGTCGGTACCCTGCAATCCGAAGAGGGCGTCTATATTAGCGATGTAAAGGTAAGGCGGGCACCGTAATGTTTAAAGGGAATCTTACTAAGGGGATTTTGGCGACCATGGTCTTTGTTATGGCTGTAGGGGTTGCCTTGGCCAACGACACATCTGGCATTCCCCACTATGACTCTGTGAACAAAACTGCCAAGGACGCGGAATCACATTACGACAGTGTTCCGGCAACCGGTAGCACTCTCTTCCATGCCCCCTTGGACTCTAACGGGGTTACTGGCTACACAGATTGGCCATCTGGGTTTCCTGTGCCGACTTCTGCTTGGTTTGGGTGGGACCCCACCAACGATGCCGTTGGGACAGAGACGTTTGCTTCAAACGGAGACCCAACAGCGATAGACACTCCATTCTGCCCAGGTGGTGATTTCTCCGCGGTTGATTCTTCAGGGGACCCTGGTTCTGTTTCTTGCGCCGCTGGCGTGAACTTTGACGGCACCGGTGATTTTTATGGCCCAGCGGATGTGGGCGACTGGGACGGAGGAGACTTTAGTGTTTGTTCTGTCGTTAGAACTGATGCTGCCTTCGCTACACAAAACATAGCCGCCAGGGGCGGGGCGCAATATTGGAGGCTGCAGACACTTGTTGGTTTTGCCACGCTACAGGTTCAGACTGACGTTGGCTTTGGCATAGCTGCTTATAGTGCAACTGCTTTTTTAGATCAGTGGGTTTTTATTTGCGCTACCGGAGCTGAGGGTGGCAACATATTTGCCTACCTAAATGGCGTAGCTTCCGCCTCTGCGGCAATGCCCGCCGGGACTACTACTTCAACTTCAGAATTCTATGTGGGGCATGGGGAGGGCGGCTCTAACTTTACTGGCGACATAGCTGCTGTTTGGATCTGGAACGGAACAGAGTTAACTGCTGCCCAGGTAAAAGAAGCCTTTCACCACTTCTCCGGGCTTACAGAGGTAGTTAATAACGAATCTGTCGTAACCGCCACAAATGTAGCCCCGTCTGCCTGCTGGGTGGACGGGCAGGTTGAAGAATTCGGGCTCAATTGGATGAAGATAGGGTGCGGGGCAAACTTCCAGTCTGATGCAACCGACAGTGCTTATGGCGGCTTCGTCTCCACCGAGTCCGACACTAGTATTGGCCTGTACTCTATCGACCTCTCTAATTGGACAGAGGTGGGAGTAACCCCTGTAACATGCTCCCAAACCACCACTCCAGAGCTATACAGGGATGGCCGGGATACGTGCAAAGTTACCGACAATAACGGGGCAGTGGACGAATATATAACAATGAACCTTGGGGCTTCAGCCCTTAATGTGGGTGATGATGTTGTTGTGTGTATAGCAGGAAGGAAGGGAGGCCTAGCCGAAAGCTATGTCGACCTGGTTGTCCAAGAAAACTCTGGGTCCGGGTGTACCCCACTAAACCATGATTTCACCGGAGTTGCGACAGACACAACATGGCGGACATATGAGTTCGCTACAACGTGGGCAGATACTGACTGCACAACGATGACGCTGTCAGTGGGCCCCAATTCTACATTCGGCACCCCTTCTTTGGAGGCAGAGACGCATATAGCCGTACTTGGTGTGTATGCTGGGCCCAGGGGTTCAACTGAATGCCCCATGGCTATCCCCATTGTTGCAACGGCAGCTGCCCAGACAGTTGGTGATGATTACCTCTCCTATTCGGTTTCAACCCCTGTGGTCGACGGAAGCGGCCAGTTCTCTAACACGAGTACTCTTCAAGCCACTGTTAAGTTTAACTACTCAAGTGTTAGCTCAACGTACAGAGTTCTCCAGATAGACAACGGGAATGACACCTCTTTCCAGAGGCTTGGGCTTACGTCAGGGAACACCTGGAGCTTTGACGGCTCAGGGGGCATTGCCATTACAACAGGTCTTCTTGAGGTCGCGGCAGACACTGACATCGTCTTTTCCGGAGTATCTAATTACGACATCGACAGTTACCAGGCTTTCAGAAATGGGCAGCTGGTGGGGACAGACAATTCAGCAACCCTTCCTGCGGCATGGGACGAGATAAATGTGGGAGTGTCGACTTTTGGGACACAGCAGTCAGAAGGCCACGTATGGTTCAAGGACATCAAAATTAAGAGGAAGCAATGAGATCTAAAAGTTTAAAGGCTTTGCTAATTGCCCTGGCCCTTGTGGCAGGGGGGATGACTATCCAACAAGCCCTGCGACAGGCGGGTATCACCCAGAGCGTGACCTGTGATGATTGGCAGGCAGCCTTGGACCGGGTCAAGGATTTCCCTGAATACCTCCCTGCAGCCAAGGTTATCCAGAAAGAATGCCCCGGGGTCACAGCTAAAGTAGACTGTGCAGAGATGCCAGATGGCTCTATTTGCAGGTATGGGCACAACTACAAAAAAGGCCAAAAGACTGACTTACCTGCCTCGGCGCCAAAGGGGCACCTGTTCCCCTGTGACGCTTCTCTTGGCACCCCCATCCCTTGTGTCGTTAACGATCCTATGGATTTTAAGAACTTCAAGGAGAACAAGTTTGACGATACCGCTGTCCTCAAAAGGCTGGGTAATATCCTCCAAAACCTGGACGACAAGGAGCCAAAGAAAAGAGACAGGATGCTGAGGACCCATGCCAGGTTAGCTGGAATCACATGGGGTGCCTTTGTTGGTCTTGTTCGGGACACAGACGGCGTTACACCAGACAAGTTGTCCGACGAAAGATTTAAGTTCTGGGTTGCAGAGCTGAAGAAGATATTCGATCCCGATCCCGATCCCGTAAAACTAATTGTCCCATAAGGAGGCAACAATGAAACCAGGATATAAATCAACAGAGTTTTGGCTGGCGCTTGTAGCGGCAGTTGTTGGCGCGGTTCTTGCGAGTGGAGTAGTCCCCGACGAAAGCGGGTTTGCAAAGCTTCTTGGCTTGGCCACCACTGTGCTTGCCAGCCTTGGGTATACCGCTGGACGGTCTTTGGTAAAGACTGGTCAGGCCAAGGCCGATGCACTTAAGGCGGCAGCCTCTGTCCCTTTGCCCAAAGAATAGAATTTGAAAGGCTTAATAGAAAGGTTGGCAGAAGCGTTAGTATTCTGGGTTATGGTGATTTGTCTCTGTATGGCTTTGCCAATCCTCAATCTTATGGATTGGGCGGAGAGCTCTTCTACAAACCTCAAGAAAAAGTAGGGCTTTACCTGTCGGGGGAGTACAGTGGGCATGAAGACTGGCGAACAATGGGTGGGATCAAATGGAAATGGTGATCAATGAGCACTGCAGTGACAGGTCTCCACCTTGTGCCGCCCTCAAGGCCCAAAGAGAGCAGCTTCTTCAATCTTGTCCAAGACTCTCTGGCAGGCTTGCACGACATACACAGAGCAGGCGAGGCTGTAGAGATGCCTCCCGATAAGGAGGGGTGGGACGAGTACCGCCGCCTTGTAATATCGCAATTGGAGTCTCTTCATGAGAGACAAAACAAACTTAGTTCTTCATCCAACGATGTTAGAATCGAGATAGCCAAGCTAAAGATCAAGGCCTCTGTCTGGGGCCTGCTCGGAGGAGCTATCCCCGCTGCTGTGGCCATGGCCTGGATACTGCTTAAGTGAACAGCTTTATCTGCAGGAACCTTGTCCCTAAGGGCGAGGATGGGGGCTTCCTCGTCCGTCCCTTGGAAGAGATAACCCACATCATCGTCCACCGGATAGGCAAGAAGCTTGGCCCTTCAGTTCCGGACATAGTCAAATCATTTGCCGATACATCAGAATTTGCAGCCGGCAGCTACACCGGGGGCAAGATGCCCTACACCTTCATACTCGACGAAGAGGGGGGTGTTTGGCAGACCTTAGAGGTAGGAGACGTCGGATGGCACGCAAAGAGGTGGTCAAAACCAGGGGTGGGCATTGCTTGCGTAGGCGACTTCAGGAAGTACGAGCCCACATTCCAGCAATCTTACTCCTTGTCGCAGCTCTGTACCTTACTTGGTTACTGGCTCAGTGACTTTCAGCTTGTAGGCCACACGGAATTACCGGAGGCCAGCTCTGACCCTGAGAAGAAGTGCCCAGGCCATTTGCTGGACATGGACGAGCTACGGTCCAAGGTGGCCGTTAGAATAGAAGATATGCAGGACCTCAACGACCACGGACGCGAAATGGTTCTACGTAATTATGGGATAATGTTGTAGGAACATAGGCCATTGTTTCCCTGATCCTATCCCTCAAAAGCCTCACAAAGAATATCAGGTCCTCCTCGAGGTAGTCGGCACACTCGGCCATGCACTCGCCGTTAGCGAACCTCTTTATGGCCATTCTTTCCTTTGCGTTCATCATCTACATAATCCCCTCATTAACAATGGTGCCCATAAGTTCCCAATATTCCTAGTCCGTATAGTTCTTTGTCAGTAGCGCCAACTCTCCTGACGGTAACCTGGAGGGACAGAGCAAAGGACATAACTCTTCGCAGGTTCTCAAGGCCGTTCTTATCAACACTGACGATCTGTCTGTCCAGATCTCCCTGTTCTCGTGGTTTGGGTCGTATCTCCCAGTCACCCATAATTGAAGCAGGTGGACTAGCTCGTGGAGGTATGCACTCATAGGAAGGCATCTTTCGTATTTGTATTGTATTGCCCGGCCTACAAACGTACCTGCGCACTCTCCTTCCGTCCCAACGCAGGGTATCGGGTTCCTCGACACTTTCACCGTAAACTCGTTCCGCCATAATACACCCCTTATCTTAGATTCAGTGTAACCTGGTTCCTGAGAAAACTCCTGGATAAGTGACTCTGTTACGTATTCCACCTCCTTGCGCTGTTCTGCGGTTCCGTTTGTGTAGAAGTGGAGACCGTGTGCAGTGACGTAGTCCGGGGCCGTCTGGTGGCCGCATGACAGAGGGAAAAGCAAGAGCAGTAGGGCGCTCTTCATGATGCGATGTTAGTCTTGGTGTATGACATGCGTTGCTTATGCCTTTAGAAAGTGAACCGCTTCCCTGAATGGGGCGCCTTCCGGCCCTTTAACGTATGGCTGTATCCATATCCTGTGCCTGTCTCTGCGCCCTTTCCCACACGGCTGCATTTTCCAATGGCCACTTACGTATGTCTGCCACTGGGGGGTGTCGGGGTATGCTGATGACGAGGAACTGGTGTCTTTGGGCGTGCTTCTTGATATGTCTATCCTGCCGCCGAGCATCTTCGTTCTTTGTGTTCTCTTGCTATGCAGGGCCATGGACTTTTGTCTTCTCTCGGACCCGACAGGGAGTTTCTGGGCCTTCTTCCATAGCCTCCGGGCCTCGGGGTTCATCTCAACGTATTCGATGTCAGCCTCTGGATACGTGGCGTAGAGCATGGCGTTTATCAATATCCGGAATGGTCCATAGAAAGCGTCGCCATGGGTCTTGTCCCTGCTTATGAGCCTTAGTCCTGCCTCGATCTCTTCATCGAGAGATGAGGATTCCCTCATCGATGAGATCAATGACATTGGGGCATCGGCCCCGTCCAACAAAATGCTAGTGAATAAGGTTTTTGTGCGTGTAGACGCCCCCCTCTCCCCGTCCAGGATAGAGAAGTAATCTTGAATGCACCTACATGTAGCGTTCCCAATTCTGACGACCACGCTGTCGTACGGCAGGCTAAAGTCACTAACCTTCAAGCCGGCCATCTTTGTAGCCCTCAGCAGCGGCTCTAGCCCCGGGGAAACCGTGTACCGGGTGCATGCTTTACCTTTTTCAGTCCATTTGAGTATGGCTTGGCCAAGAACTAATGATGATGCGTTATCTCCCCCGAAGGTCTCGATTCCCCTGAGCTCGAGGGTCCTCTGGAGGTCTTTAGTGACCCCCTCCAGTCCTGAGCCTACCTCAGCGCAGTAGAACTTCCAGAACTTATCACACTTGAATAGTTCTTTTTCGAGATAGGTCCCTGGCATGATCATGCACTAGATCCTTTCGAAAGTGGCGACTCCCCCGGAGGGGTTCCTTGGGTTAGGCTCTAAGGGAGCCGCCGGCCAGCGCAACACAAGGGGGGCTAGCCCAAACGCTGGCGATCTTATGTTAAAACGGGACGTCGTCCTCTTTCTTGTAGAACTCCTTCGCATTGAAGTAAGTTTTTCCATTATGCTCTCTGTGGTCGAACTCCCCTACGCCGGTTTTGTTTGCCAGTGTGTCCGGGGTAGCGGTGGCTAAAGGGATTCCAACAGAGTTGCAAAACTCCTTAACCTTAAAGGCCGCCTTCGGGGTGTCTACAAGGTACACCCGGGACTGCTGGTCCCCCTTGTCTGTCCCAACTAGGAGCCTTAGCTCCAGGCCCTCGCTTCCGGTCGAATAGGCATTCTCATTAGCCTTACTCCTGACCACAACTTCATCCACCTTGAACTCGTACTTCCCTGGAGGAGCCAGTACGAATTCGGTCTGCTTAGGTGGTGTGTCCTCTGCGGCTGCTGCGTTATCAAAATATCCCATGTCATACTCCTTTTAAGTGTTTACTCATTAGATCTATCCCCTTCTGCAAACGAGATGCAGGAAGGTCATCAACCTCATCAATAGATTTAATCACGGTGCTGATCTTCAGCCTCTTAAGTTCGGCATCGGACAGCTTCTCATAAAGCCCCCTGAACTGAGCCAACTGCTCGTCATTCGGGAGGTCTATAGTCTCGGCATGACGAGTTAACTTGTCATCGCCGTAACGCCTGGCTAGCTCATCGTAGCTCCAGGGGAATACATCCTGGTCCGGGAACTCTACGAGCCTTGTCTTGGCTACCTTGGCTATCCTGAGCTTCTTATTCTTAGGGTCCCGGTCCAAGCTGAACACGGTGTCAAACAGGTAGTCCAGGCGCTTCCACCCATCAAAAGTGGTGCCCGCAAGTTTCATGCCATCACCATAAACATTCTTGCTGTGGCACGTGACCACCACATTCATGTCTAGTTGGCTGAGCAGGTGGTACAGACGTTTGGCTGTCTTATTGGCCTGGCCATAATGTCTGCCAAAATCAGAGCCAACCACCTTCTCTGCCCTCTCCAGCTCTGTGTCGTAAATGGCCGTGAAGGGGTCCACCACCAGTGTCAGGTAGTCATGTTTCTCGCTAGCCAAGGCTCTGACCTCCTCAATAACATCAGTCATTGAAGTGGTTTCGAACACAGCCCCTCCTTTCTTCTCTATTATCTCACCATAATGGCTGGTACCGCCTTCGCAATCGATGACGTAAGGCTTAGGCATCTGAATGGCCGCAGTGGTCTTCCCGACTCCCGCTGGCCCAAACATTAAAGCCTTTAGCCTTGGGTTCTTCTCTTCTGGTTTCTTTCCTCTTAGTTTAGACATTTAGCCCTCCTTTTTGTGTATAACTTCTGCGGCCCATTTTAGCCCTTTGTCGACTTTCCAGTTCTCTCTCTTTGTGTTGGCAAGCATAATTCCAAGCGCGACATAGTCTTCTATGGCGAGCATTGGGTGCAGCTTCCAATTAAAAACATGTGTTGCTATTAAGTTACCAGCAATCTGCGCCTCTCTGGCCGACTCTTTGTCTGGGCCTTCGCCGGAGAGGCTAATACAAAAGCTAGACAGTTGTTCACTGGTCATGTCCGGCCCCTCATCGCATCCCAAATAACCTTGCCGCCTTCTTTGGCCTCTTCTTTGTTTGAGGCCAGGAGCCAGGTGAGCATGACTGCTGAGGCCAGGGTGGCGTTGAACCAGGCCAGGCCTACGATTGTTGTTGCTGCTAGGATTTTAGATGTCATCGCAATCCCTCATTGCGTAAACATTTAGCTCGACGATTCTTATGTTGTACCCTGGGCTGTTCTTGTTCATTTCTTCTGCCAACCTGGTGGCGGCGCCTAGACTGCGCTCATGGCTGGCCTGGTCGTCCCACCCTTTGCCTTTTATATAGGCCTGAATTTGGTAGCGCCTTTCCATTTCCCATTTAGCTGTCATCTTGTCCCCCGCAGTAATGAATGTGGCAATTACCAGTCCCAGAAGTGGACTTCAGCGCAACATGAAGTGAGTCAGTCACGTAAACCTCTCCTTCAAACCGGGCCCGGTGCTCATTATCAAACAAAGCCTCAGTCTCGGTGTCGCAGGTTATTGCCGTCTCAGTGGGGGAGATGCTCACTAGTGTGTACTCCCCCTCCACCAGTGTAGCGTCTATGTGCTCCAGTACGCACTCTGATTGTAGGTCTGTGTTGCAGGCCATCGAGGCTGCAGCCACTGCGAAGGCTAACGATATGAATGGTATGTAGTGTTTAATCATTGCATTGACCCCTCATCATTCATCCCTGCCGGAGTGATTACCTCGGCAGTCATCTTTTCGTTTGCAAACGCTGCTGACGCTATAAGAGCACCGATGGTCAGGTAGTCAGCAGCACTTATCTTTGTGAACTGAAGGAGCAGGTGGTCGGCGAGCTGGGTGCAGCCCTCCTTAACCTCTTCCACTGTATCGACGTCCGGAGACATCTCTGAGTGTCCTTGAATAAAATTGATTAGCTCATCTGTGTTCATTTTCTTCCGCCTTGTGTTTGTGTTTCTGTACATAGCCCTACTAAACATTGCCCTGGTGTTGCGAAAGCCCTGGCTGCGGCACCATCTGTTGACGGAACGAAGGCCACAAGCTGGTCCTTCCCAAGCATCTTCAAATCTATCATGTCGCCTATCTGTGATTTCCCTATAAGGAGCTCAGCCTCTACGTCACACGTAATGAAGTTGGGCTCTCCGGGGACCACTGCAAGTGCTGTCCTATGGCCCCTCACAATGGTGATAGATTTTGTGTCATCATTGAGCGGACAGGTCAGAGCAATCTTGTTCCTTGGTGGTTCGCACCCTGTCGATGCCATTACCGACATTAATGATACGGAGGTGATGGTTTTGCCTAGAACCATGTCAGCTTCTCCCGGCACTCTTTGGCATAGAACTGAGCCATCTTGTTAGCTTCAGTGATGGACTCCCAGTCATAGCCAATGAAGCTGCTCAAGACCATATCTACGTATTCTCCCTCTGCCTGAGGGGCATAGTCCCCTGACTTGGTCACCCAGATAGCCAGCCACTCTCCGCAGCAGGAACAGTCACGCTGTTCTACGTTGTACTTCCCCTTGTCCATGATGTCTTTGTTTTTGCATTCGCTGCGGAATGTCTTTAAGTCAAAGTGAGCACCGCAGGAACATTCGGCCACTGTTTCTACCCTGCACTTCTCACAGAACTTGTCGTCACTTAATCCTATTGTTGCCGGGCAATTATCGCACTTGATAGAGTCACAGTCCCCGCAGAACCCGGTTAAAGTTTCTTGGTTATTTCCGCATGCTTTGCATGTGTCTTGTTGATACATCAGGAGCCCCCTGTTGTTTGTTTATACAAGTACTTTATCGCGCCGCAATGTGCTTGTCAATTGTTTATTTGCGTGGCAATGTACAATTATGAAGAAAAATAAACCCATACATATCTCCGAGTTCCTATCGGTCAATAAGATGTCTCAGATGGTATTTGCCGATAGGATAGAGATGGTTACGGGGTGGAGGCCTGCTCAGCCAACTGTCTCTTGTTGGGTATCTGGGGCCAGAATTCCTTCGCCGATGGTAAGAAAAGCCATTGAGCAAGTGATGGGTCGCAGGCTAAGTATCGGGGCCGGAAACAAGACCAAAAAAAACACTAAATAGGGGGTGCCTATGCAAGACCGCGGCCTTGCCGAGCTGTACGTAGAAGTTTTGACTGGAGACAAGGACACGCCAATGCATTGGACAGCATTGTGGGGTGTTAAGGAGGAGAAGAGGCCAGCTAAGTGCATTAGCTTTTCCTCTTTAGGCGAGGTTTGGGATAACTTGGTTAAGGTTAATAAGGAGGGGTACGGGGTCTATTGTGTTGTAAACAAGACTGACGGTGAAGGGGCGAAGGGCGCCAACGTCACTGGGCTACGTGCTTTGTTTATCGATTGTGACGCTGGTGAGCCAGACGAGTCCTTGTTCCATGAGGACTTCCTCCCCAGCTTCTTTGTTAACTGCAGGCGGGGACCACACTACTATTGGCTGCTCAACAGGAACTGTGCACTCGAGTCATTTACTCCAGCGCAGAAGGTTTTGATCACTCACTTTAATTCGGACCCTGCCATCCACAATCTCTCTCGTCTTATGCGGGTTCCGGGTTTTGTCCATCCTTTGTCTGGTGAGCTTGTGGACATGATGATTCAGGGCTGGGACCGGTTGTTTGTGGGTGATGCTGTCAAGGCCCACGCGCCGGCTACACCCTCACGTAGCGAGGCTACGGAAACACGTAGCGCACCGGTGGCTGAGTCGGCCAAGCCAAACACTGATGATGCACTAGCTTACTGCAAGGCTTGTCCTGTTTCTGTCGATGGCAACGGGGGCAACATGCGTTGTTATGTTGTCGGGGCCAAGATGCGGGACTTTGGTCTCTCTGAGTCTGCCGCATGCGAGGTCATGCTTGAGCACTTCAACCCTCGGTGCCTACCACCATGGGATGAAGGAGAGCTGGAGGAAATCATAAAGCATGTGTACCTGTATGCCACAGGTGACGCTGGGTCCTCTGGGCAGAAGCGAGTGTTCATGCTTGGTGATGAGGCTGAGGTGGCCAGTGTTTATGCTGAGACCTTGGGGCCTAATGCAGTGGCTGCTGATGCGAACGTCTGGACTTACGATGAGGACTCGGGGGTTTATAAGCCTGTGTCCTCCAGCAAGATTGTCTCTGATGTTTCTTCCTATTCGGGCAGCGAGGTCATGGGTGGTGCTCGGACCAAGACCCTGAAGATTAGTCACTCCTTTGCCACTGGGGTTAGCCGGTTGCTTAGGAGCAGGCTTGATGTCCCTGAGTTCTTCACGGACAGCCCTGGGGGGATTGTCTGTAAGGATGGGTTTGTGGAGGTGCTCTCTGATGGCTCTCTGCGTGTCTCTGAGCCTGGGCCCCATAGACGGGCCAGGGCCCGGTTCGATTACAGCGTTACAGGGAAACCTCATGCCCTGTGGGGGGAGTTTTTAGACCAGGCCCTGGGAGGGGAGGACGATTCTCGTCAGAGGATTGAAGCCCTTCAGGAGTTTGTAGGTGCCTGTGTGTTCGGGATTGCCACCAAGTATGCTCGGTCCGTTATCCTCTATGGGTCTGGTGGTAGCGGCAAGGGGACATGTCTTCATGCTATCAAGGGCATCTTCCCTAAGGAGCTGGTTAGTTCTCTCCACCCCTCTAAGTTCAAGGAGCCTGTGTTCGCTTGTTCTATTGTGGGTACCCTACTGAATGTAGTTGATGACATACCTTCCACTAAGCTTGAAAGGGGTGGTGACTTCAAGTCAGCTGTTACCGGTGACGAGCTTATGGCCAAGGCTCTCTGGCATATGCCTACTGCCTTCAGTCCTGTGGCTGGCCACATCTTCAGCTCTAACTCTCTCCCTGAGGCTGGGGATGCTAGCTCTGGGATGTGGAGGAGGCTGCTTATCCTTAAGTTCGTTCAGTCTTTCCATGCTCAGGGTAAGGAGGATGTTGGTCTTAGGGAGAAGCTTGGGGCTTCAGGGGTTCGGAGTACCATCTTCCGATGGGCTGTCGAGGGGGCTAAGCGGTTGGTACGGGAGAACCGGTACACTATCCCTGATAGCCACAATGAGTACTTAGGTATGATGAAGGAGCGGTCCAGTTCTATTCTGGACTTCTTTGAGGCTGAGGGGCTGGAGATAATACCAGAGATAGAGTGGAAGGCTGCAGGCCAGAAGTGCTGTGAACTGGGGATGAAGGTGAACTCTTTGCACAAGATGCATGGCTCCTACATCGAACAGGAGACTGGGAGGCTGCCAAATATTCGGAAGGGAGAGTTCCTTGGAGAGCTTCTTGGCATCTGTCAGGTGGGTAAGGATTACGACAACCATCCCCTATATGCAGGAGTCAGGCAAAAGCTGTGGAATTAGTGCAGACTTTGCCCCACTTTGGTGAATACTTTACCCCACGGGCAAAGAGGGGTGAAAAGTTGGGATTTTTGGGAAATTTGGGAAAGTTCCCCAAAACTGTAAGGTACCAGGATGATTGAGGAAAAGAGGCAAAAAAGGGGTGATTTGGGGTTTTGGGGAATGAAGTGCCTATCTTTATATAAATACATTTTTTTATTACTTATAATTATTATTATTTCCCCCAAAAAAGAAATAAAAGAAGAGTATAAGCCCAGGAAATCCAATTTAAAGCATTTAACATTCCCCAAAATGACCCCAAAACGCCCCAATTCCCCAAAATAGAAAATGGCACGGCGTTGGGGCAAAGATCGGGTTTGGGATTTATCTATTCCAGAGAACGTAAGGCTGGAACCGTGTGTCCGGTGCAACCATAAACCTGTGGTGTCCGAGGACCGGAATGGCATGGCCAAGGTGTTTTGTGGTTGGTGTGGTTTCGATGAGGACATGCCCAAGGGAGAGGGCAAGACTGTTGGGTTAGCTGCACGTGACTGGCACTTCGCCCAAGAGAAAAAAGCTTGTAAGGACGGATTACTACATATATTAAAGAGCAAGCGGTTATCGGAGGAATCCGAAGAGCTTGTTCTGGATGTTCTTGGGGGTGACGTGGTTTTTAGAGAGATCTTTAGCCCGGAAGATGACAATGCTTCTTAAGCTCTGTAATTGGATTCTAAGAAGATTTGGGTATGACGAGCCTATATTCGACCTGGACAGGATGCGAGGAGCCAGAAGAGCCCTTTCTGTGGCTGTGCGTCGGCCTGAGATGCTGCCTTGTGAGGTGAGCCATGGGTGACGCCATCAAGTATGTAATCGACCGAATGGTTGAGATAGCGGAGGGCGAGGCGCCTCACGCAGAATTGTGGGAACTCATTAATGTGCTGGACGGGGTTAGCGGCGAGCCCTTCGACGAACTACAGCTTCACGTGGATAAAGACTAATGAGTGATGACGGGCCGTTCGTTAAAGTAATACTGTGCCGCAATTGTGGTCAGATACACCCTACTCATGTTCACATTACGGAACATAACCCAGGAGAGGGCGCTAATCTGGGGATCGTCGGAAAGTGCCCATGTGGCGAAAATCTGTGGTCATACAACGATCTTACGCCCTTCGACGAACCCCAACTTCATGTGGATAAGGATTGAGTATGGGTGAGCTCAGGGAAGTAGAAGACGAGGCCTGTATTCTTTGCGATGACGATACCCGTAAACCAAGGAGTGTCGGTTTTACCAATAGCCATGGACAGAAGCAATTCAAGCCTGTCTGCAATAGCTGTGCGCAGTGGGTGTCGTTTGCTCTACTGAACGGCTCATTCGGAGAAAGCGCCGCATTGATGGCGAGGGGCGAGTAATGCCCGACAAACCCTGGAAGGTATTCGAGAGGGCCCTGGCCAAAGACCTAGGCGGTAAGCGAAGAATCGAAAGAGGTTCCGACTACAGCATATCAACAGATGATGTCGAGATACCCGACTTCCCTCACATGAGGGTGGACTGTAAGTACAGTGCCTCGGCCCCGTTCAGGCACCACACTCTGTTGAAGGGGATCGAGAGAAAGTACTGCAAACACCCAGGCGACATTGCTATCCTTGCCACTAAGTCTGGGCACCAACATGGGAGCGTTATCTCGATGTCTGCACGGAACTTCGCTTTGATCCTTGACTCGCTAAGGGCACGACGGTCAGGACCAATAGGGGTGGTTGGCGCAGAGATAGTTAAACTTGATGAGCCAGCATGAACTCAGAGGTAAAAAAAGGGAGGCCCACAGAGATAAAGCATGGGGTTAGGTTATGTGTGCTAATTGCGAAAGAACGGTATGATGAACTTAAGGATGCAAGTAAAGAAATGGAGTGCTCAACAAGTAAAGTAGTCAGGGCGATACTTGATGATTGGATGGACGAATGAGTAAATACGAGACAGATGCAGAGGCCCTGGCCAAGGCAAAGAGGGGTATGCGTAACCTGGCCCCTGATGCCGTGGACACCATTGCTCACCTGGCCCGGTTCTCCGACGACGAGAAGATCCGCTTAGCCGCAGCTAAGACAGTGGTTGAATACTCCTTAGGCAAGCCCACCCAGCAGATCGATATGGACGTTACCCATCAGGTGGACGAGATGTCCGACGAGGAGATTATGAGGAAGCTTCGCAAGAAGTTTGATGACCAGGTAGAGGAAGTGAGGGCAGAGCATTGAAGACTTTAGAACAGAGAGAAGTTGACCAGATTAGACTCAATACACTGACCTCACTTCTTATCATGAGGGTTAAGACGGGGCTTATGGAGAACAAGGTTTTCCACCTAAGGTTCCCGGAGAACCGCACAACAAGGTATGTCCAGCGCGACGGTAATGCCCCTGCCGATGTTGACCGTCACCCATGGGAGCGAAGGCTTCGGCTGGAGCTTGACCTGGGAGAGATAAGTAATGAGCTACGCAATGCGGTCACTGGCCTTCTTGAGCTTAACAAAGGCAAGAAGGTGAACATCGAGGACATGAAAGAAATCCGGATGCATTTGGTCAATAAGGTGGCGAGGGAGATCAAGTCCATTATGGGTGCTGAGTTCCAAGGAGAAGTGCCAACCGCAGAAGATGTCAAAGCAGTTGAGCAATATGAAGAGATGTTGGATCGAAAGTACACAGAGAGCAAGATTCAAAAAGCTTCGAGCACCATAACAAGCGTTAGACGGCTCCCCGGCTTCCTGCATCATGACAGAACCAAGTACACGCAATAACAGAGTCCCGTTCTCGATCAGAGGCGCAGTCCTAAAAGACTGGCCCTTTGTGTCTCATAGCTGGGTGTCCTCCTATTCCAAGAGGGGGATAGCCGGGAGGGGGCACCTGGGGCCATATGAAGTTTCCCCCCCAAGGACTAGTGAAGATGTTTACCTGGATGGGCAGCATGCCTTGGTCACGAAACTAGCCCAGAGAACCACCGCACTGGTGGCCTGCAGTGAGACTGACCCAGAAGACCAGCTGTTCGGGTACATTGTCTTTGAGCCAAAAGAGGATGACTCATTGATACATTATCTTTATGTCAAAGAGTGTTTCCGTAACATGGGCATAGGCAGAGCCCTGTACGAGAAGGTGGTTGACCTATGCGAGCAAGCACCGACCACTGTTACTCATTGGACGTGGATCTTAGACAAGTATGTGAGACGAGGAATGAAACTAAAATACAACCCTTATAGGAGTTACTTATGAATGTTCAGGGGATTAGGACCAAGAAGGATTCGTTTTACTACGTGAATGGAAGGGGCCGTAAGAACCTGTTCTCGATAAACAGGGATGTCCCTGGCTATGAGCAGGTGACATCAATTAAACTCACGAACATTGGGGTTCGCCTGGTCTCTCCTCATGGGTTTGAAAAGATGGGGACTATGATGGAGATACCTTACGACAAGGTGGACTGTATCCTGTACCAGGAGGAAGTGTTTGTCCCTGAGACCCATCTCCCCACAGCAGAGAACACAAGGGGATACACTGCCCCTGACTTTGATGAGCCATCACCAGAGGACTAAGTGGACGAAGAGTTCAAAAGACTCTACGAGACGGCCAGGGATAGGGGGCTGATAGAGAAAGCCATCGACCTGTGGTGCCCACACATACCTACCCCGAAGCAGGAAGAGTTCTTAGAGCTGGATTGTTTGGAGGCCCTTTTCGGAGGGGCCGCAGGAGGAGGGAAGTCAGATGCTCTTCTTATGGGAGCGCTTCAGCACGTGGATAAACCAGGGTACTCTGCTCTTGTTCTGCGCCGTACTTATGCTGACCTCGCTCTTTCTGGTGCAATTATGGATCGGAGCAAAGAGTGGCTGTACGGAACGGGGGCTAAGTGGAATCAACAAGAGAAGACGTGGACGTTCCCGTCGGGGGCTAGGATTACCTTCGGTTACCTGGACACCGAAAGGGATAAATATAGATATCAATCATCGGAGTTCCAGTATGTCGCCTTTGATGAACTCACACAGTTCCCCGAAAACTCCTACAGATACCTGCTGTCCAGAGTGCGGCGTCCTGCGGGTTCAAACATACCTCTACGAGCCAGAAGCGCTTCGAACCCAGGAGGAGTTGGCCACAGATGGGTCTTTGAAAGATTCGTGGAAGACGAACGTAGAGGCAATTGTTTGTTTGTCTCCAGCCTGCTCAGTGACAACCCTCATATCGACATCGAACAATACAGAAAGAGCCTCGCTCAGCTAGACGAGACAACAAGACAACAGCTAGAGCTTGGGTATTGGATCCAAGACAGCCAAGGACTTGTCTACAAGTACAAGAGGGGGACTAACTTAATAAGCAATCTCCCAGACGGAGAGTGGACCTACGTCCTTGGCGTAGACTTTGGAGCCTCTCAGATAGAGGCTACTAGTGCATTCGCTACTTGGGCCTTCAACAGGAAGGACACGAGTAAGGTTTACCTGGTTGAGACAGCCAAAGAGGCGGGGCTAATAGTTTCGACTATCGCTGACAGGATAAGGGAGCTGGACGACAAGTATAACTACCAAAGGATAGTTGCGGACCAGGGGGCTCTTGGTAAAGGATATATTGAGGAACTTAAGAGACGGCACCAATTACCAGTATGGCCTTCAAAGAAAACTGATAAGCTTGGCTTCAGGAAGTTGTTCAACGGGGACCTGGAAAGAGGGGACATACTTGTGTGTGGGGACGACTGCTCTGAGTGGATAGACGAGGCAGAGAACCTCATGTGGGACGATGCAGGCATTAGATCAAATGGTGGGTATGCAGATCATGCCACCGATGCAGCGCTATATGGGTGGCGGGAAGCCAAGCACTTTCTGTATCAGGAACCAAATAGGTTGCCAAAAAAGGGAACGCGTGAATACTATGAAAAACAAGCACAGGAGCAAGAAGCTAGGGCCCTTGCTAGAATACAGAATCGTCAGGGCGATATGCTTTCCGGTATGTTTAAGTGACCGCTAGTGAAGTAAAAAAGCTTGTCACCTGGATGCAATCCCAGGGAGTACTACAGTTTTCTGTAGACGGCCTTAGTGTGCAATTTCACCCAAATTCGGTAGGCCGGCCCACACAGCCCAGGCCTATACCTGGAAAGTCCAAAGACGAGTTGCCCGAACAACTTGGCAGCTTTGAGAAGATGTTCCAGGGACCAGGAATGACTAATGGCAAAGGTAAGTAAATCTAGACTGAACCGAAACTACGGACCGCCCCACGGGGCTACCATCAGGGGCTCTTGGTGGAAGCACGACAAGGAGAAGATACACGAGGCCGTTAGGCCTTTGGTTCAAATCCTTAGGGATGAACAAGAGCATCGCGACTACTACAACCGCATGTTCTACTCCATGTTCGTTGGGCAGGGGGTGTACGGGCTTGAAGGCGACAGGTATGCCTTAAGGGCCAACCATGAATTTGAATCCCTCATGGTCAACGTTGCAAGAGCGATTGCGTCTGCTGCCAACAGCAAGCTGGCTAAGGACAAGGTTAGGATCCTCTACCTTACTGAGGGGGGAAACTGGTCTCAGCAGTCCAGGGCCAAGAGGATCACAAAGGTGGTTAACGGCACGTTCCACTCGTCTGGGTTCTACACGGAGAACGCTGGGGCTCAGAGAGACTCTTGTGTGTTCGACCTAGGGGCTGTGTATTTCTACGCAGAGGGCGAGGATGTAAAGTGCATGCGTGTCCCCGGCAACGAGATCAGGGTCGATTACATGGACGGGAGATACGGCAGGCCTACTTCCTTGCACAGAGAAGTGGTCATCCCAAGAACCACTGTTGCCGCTATGTACCCTGAGCATGCGGAGTCCATTAATGCAGCTACTCTCTCGAGGGAGACAAGCCAAACATCTAGAGGGAACTGGGTTAGTGACAGTATTGACGTCACCTACTCCTGGCACTTACCATCTGGCCCAGATGAAGATGATGGGGTGTTCTGCGTAACCACCTCCAACAGCACCCTGGAGTGCGAGGAATATAAGCACGCCTATTATCCGTTTGTCTTCCATAGGTGGGAGGAGTCTCCGTTTGGCTTTTATGGCCAGAGCATTTGTCACATTGTTGCAGGTGTACAGTATTCCATCAACAAGGTGGTGGCTGATATCCAAGAGCACGTGGACCTATCAACTGGCTTTGTAGCAGTAGAGTCAGGTGCCGGGTTCAACAAGGCATCCCTACAGAATGTGCCATGGGCAATATACGAGTACACAGGCTCAAAGGTACCGGAGCATGTAATCCCTCCAGCCCTGTCCATGCAGAAGGTGGAATGGCTCAACTGGCTGGTAAATAGAGCGCATGAAGATACGGGTCTCTCACAGTTGTTCGTTACTTCTCGTAAGCCTGATGGCCTCGATTCTGGCAAGGCGCTTCGTGAGTACAATGACCAGAACTCAGAGCGGTTCCAAATGGCGCAGCAGAGGTTTGAAGAATCTCACGTGCAAGCTGCCCGTGTCATAACTGGGCTTTACGAGGAAATTTACGAGGGCGAAGGGAACTTCGAGATAAAGGCACATGGCCAGAAGAACATTAACTCCATTAGCTGGGAGAAGGCCCGTATGGACGAGAAGGACTATGCCGTAAGGCCGGTCCCCACCTCCTTCCTGCCTAGCACTCCATCAGCGAAACTACAGACCATCCAGGAGATGCTGCAGGGTGGGATGCTTGGAAGAGAAGAGGCAATGATGCTTCTTGATTATCCGGACCTAGAGAGGATCAACACGCTGCAAGGGGCTCCGCTTCTAAACATCGAGTGGCGACTTGAGCAAATGCTTGATCCCGATGAACCAAAGTACTTACCGCCTGAGCCAAACATGAACCTGCAACTGGCCATGAGGCTTACAGGGGTGGCCTATAATGACGCCCAATCAAATGGAGCGCCAGAAAAGAACCTAGAACTACTCCTTAGGTTTGAATCACAGCTCCAAGAGCTGATTGATAGAAGTGCGGCACCTCCTCCGCTCCCAACTAACGGAGCAGTCCCTCCGGAAGCGCTTCCCCCAGCCCTGCCCCCAGCACCACCAATTGGTCCTGATGGATTACCTATCCCTCAAGGGCCCATTCAATAGGAGAGTTCATGTCTGATGATTCGGTTGAGAGTGAAGTTGCCTCTGGGCCCCCAGGACCTGGTGTAAAGAGGACGTTTACCCCCGGAGGAGTTACTCAGACCATCACTCCGCCTCCGACAGTTGTTCCTACGCATGGTAAAGCCAAGAGGATAGCGGAAAAACTCCGCAACATGGCCAAACAACAAGCAGCTGAACAAGAAGAAGGGGGAGAAGATGCCAAAAACACCAGCGAGGAAGACACCCAGCCGATCAAAGTACCAGGGGAAGTCGGAGACTCCGTATCGGAGGAGCAAAAAGGTGCAGAGAGTCCTTCAGAAGGAGAAAATAGAGCAAATGATGAAGAAAAGCTCGAAGTCTCCAATACTGATGCAGTTAAGCCCGGTGAAACCGAGAAAGGCAAAGACCTAAAGGCACAGTTTGCGGCATTGTCTCGTGCAGAGAGGCGCTTAAGGGATGACAGGAAGGCTTGGGATGAGCAACAGAAGGCGGCTACGGCCGAATTGTCCTCTCTTAAGGAGCTTAAGCAGATAGCTGCGCGGGATAAGTACCAGCTACTGGACCATCTTGGTGTGGACATCAATGAGTGGGCCAAGAAGAAGCTTGGTCAAGGCGATACTCCTCAGGAAGCCGGCATGAGCAGTGAGGTAATGCAGCGCCTAGAGGCTTTGGAGTCCAGGAACAAGGAGCTGGAGACTCAGAAGGCTCATCAGGACCAACAGATGCAGTATCAGTCGCAGAGACAAAATGCAGTTGCACAAATTGGGGAATTGCTGCAAACTGATGGTGATAGGTTCGAACTAACGAAACTCCGTGGCGGGGCGGATGTAGTTTGGGCAACTATCGAGGAGCACTTCCACCAGACCGGTGGCGACCTTCTGGGATTCTCAGAAGCTGCCGATCTAGTGGAGTCTCACTTCGAGGCGGAAGCGGAAAGTTACTTAAAGGCCGAGAAGTTGAAGAAGAAGTTTTCATCGCAAGATGAGCCCACAGGGGCATCGAAAGTTACTCCGGATAGCGGCGCGCAAGTTACATCTAAGCCGCGAAAAAACTTAAATCACGCAGCTGACCGCGTGCCTTCCGCTGGTCTCTCGAAGAGACAGCGACGTGAACGCGCAATCGCTGCATTAAAGGCGGGCCAACCATGAGCCCGGGAGTAACTTTAAATGACTTTGAACAGTACCAACTATGCATACGCTCTAAAGGAGCTTTATCCTGACGATGTCCTGAAGGACATGACTTACACAGACAATCCTTTTTACGCCATGTGCGAAAAGGACGAGAACGCTGGCGGTAAGACGATTACCGTACCGGTGATCTACGGTGATTCTACCGGAGGTTCGGCGACATTCTCGGATGCCGTTGCTAACGTCAAGCAGCACGCAGGTGTTGAATTCTCAGTAACCCGTGTCAGCGACTACAGTTTGGCCCACATCCAGCGCGAAACGATGCTTGCATCTCGCGGTGACCCAGCTGCCTTTGCAGAAGCTGCAGAGATTGAAGTCGATAAGGCTTTCAATAACTCTGTTCGCTCCATCGCAAAGCAGATGTACCAAGATGGCCACGGCCATCAGGCGCAGATTGGGTCGCTAACAGTGGCTAACCCAATGGTTATCACTCTGTCTGACATCAACGACATCAGTAACTTTGAGTTGAATATGACCATTGTTGCTGATGACACAGAGACTGGTGCTTCTCCCCGGGCAACTCCCGCAGAAGCAGTGGTAGCTGGAATTGACAGAAGCCTTGGTACTATTACCACGGCTTATGACAACAGCGGTGGTGCTACTAACTGGGCCGCAGCTGATTACCTCTTCCGGGATGGTGATGAGTCAGCAACGGCTTCGGGCCTTGCGGGCTGGATTCCTGCAACAGTTACATCAACAGCGTTCTTCGGTGTTGATCGTACTACTGACTCTGACCGTCTAGGCGGAAGCAGAATCACAGGAACAGGACTTGGTGTTGAGATTGCTCTTTTGAAGCTTTCTTCAAAGATTTGTAGAGAGGGCGGAAAGCCTGACTGCGCATTCTTGAATCCAGTTCAATACTTTGAGCTCATGCAGACCCTGGGGGGTAAAGTTGAGTACGTTGAGCAGGGAGTAACTGCCAATGTGTTCTTCTCCGGTGTTCGGATTTGGGGACCATCAGGTCCTATTGAGGTCTACCCTGACCACAACTGTCCGAGCCAGGTAGCTTATGTCCTCAAGAAGAGCTCTTGGATTGTCTACTCTGTGGATATGGCTCCTCATATTATGGACATTGGCACTGACCAAGAATTCCTGCGACTCGCTGCAAGCGACGCTGCGGAAATCAGAGTTGGCGCTTACTTTAATCTATCTTCTAATGAGCCTCGTGCAAACGGCAGAGTGTCATTGGATGCTGCTACTTTCTAAGTGTTGATAGGTTGGGTCTCGGATAGCTCCGGGGCCCTCCCTATTAATGGGAGACAATAAATGGCGAACGTTAACACTTTTGAGGTTCACAACCTTGGTCCTGAAAGGGTGCTTGTTTGTGGCTCGTTCCGGCCCCAGGGGACCGGCGCCGTGGTTGCAGCAGACACTTCTCCGCAGAGTCATGCAGGATTTTCTGTTGCTCGCACAGGAGTCGGTGACTACCTTATAACCTTTGATGATGTCTGGCAGGACATGCAGGGATGCTTTTTTAGTGCCCGCGAAGCTGCCGGCGCCCCAACCTATGTTCAAGGTGGTGACTATGTTGCCGCTTCGAAAACGTTGGCATGTACTATCATGCAGGAATCTGCAGGTACTACGGCTGCAACAGACCTTGCCGATGATGTGGATAACCGAGTTAGCTTCATGTGTTTCTTCAAGAACACTGCAGTTGGTGCGGCATCAACATGATCCCAGATGCTAAACAAATTGCCAAAGCTATCGTTGGGGCTAAGCAGCCAGACGGTAGCGGCAATGGTTCAGCAAGAGATGACTTGGAGGCTGCGGCAGGTAACATCCTGTCCGCTTCCAAGTCAGGGGACAGTAAGGAACTAGCATCCTCGCTAAAAGAGTTTATGGCTCTTTGCAAAGAGGATGACTGAGTAGCATGGCAGTCTCTCGTTTAACTATTAGGACTCGGGCCAAAAACCGTGCCGACATGACAAACAGTGAGTTTGTCGGAGATGCGGAGTGGAACGATTACATAAACGAGGGGCTTGCCGAGCTTCATGAGCTCATTGCCAATAAGTATGATGACTACCAGGTGTGTAGTGAAACTATAACTTTAGTTTCAGATCAAGAGGCATATGAGTTGCCATCTAATTTCATGCGAATTCGAGGAGTGGACGTAGTTAGCTCTGGCAGGTCTTATACCCTAGAGCCCTTCATGTTCCAGGAAAGAAACAGGTTGCATATATATGAAGGGGTTAGGTCCACAGGGACTCGGTACATGTACCAAGTTGTCGGTAGCAATCTCAGGCTTATACCGACACCAATATCTGCTGGAGGCACAATTACCCTTTGGTATGTCCCGTCAGCCAAAACTCTTATTAACGATGAAAGCACCATCGACCCTAGCTATGAGGTCGGTTGGGAGCGCTACATTGTCCTCTATGCGGCTATCAGGGCGCTTCAAAAAGAAGAAAGCCTAGAGTCAGTACAGCTGGCAATGGCCGAGCAGCAGGGTTTGCAGAGAAAGATTGAAGCTTCGGCGACACAGAACGCAGGCAGTCCCAAAAGGGTTGTCGATACCAGGTATTCTAGAGAATTTTGGAGGTAGGTTATGGCGTCAAGCAGTACTAAGTACACAAGAGTACGAACTCACATAGAGGTCTCAAGGGCCTCTGATTACTCAGACCCATTGGTTGAGACAACTCTCACCGATACAACTGAGCCCACCAGGTACCATTACCTAGAGGTCTTATCTTCTACGTCGGCAACCGTTGTAGACCTGGCCCCATACGGTGTTGTGGAGGATGTGATCATACATAACAGAGACGGCACAAACTTTGTGGACGTTACTTACCGTAACACCGCTAACGGAGCTAATGACAACATAACAAGGATCAAAGCTGGGAAGACGGCTTCTTTGGGGTCTACTATAACTATTGCAAATGACCTTTCTATCGATGCGGACACTGCCGATTGTGAGTGCGTAGTTGTTATACTGGGAACCGTATAAGGGGCAGTTGTGACCCTTGTAGACTATGAAAGGCACGCGTCTGACCTAGCGGAACTAGAGCCACTCCAGGATAGAGTGGAGGACTTTGCGGACCAGCTTGTCCGGCAGCCCCACCTCGACGGCAGCCTCTTAGAGGATATAGCCGTCACTACTGGGCTCAACACTATTGAGCATAAGCTAGGGAGAGGTATCAGAGGGTGGTGGGTCGCTAGAGATGAGCATGCCGGCGTTAAGTTTAAAGTATCTCTGGCTTCCGATCAGACCAGTGTTGCGTCGAATGACGTTGTTGAGTTTGATACTGTAGCATACGAATACTATTCTGTTTACAGCGACTCTACGTTTAAGTTCACCGCCCCCTTAAGTGGCTTATATTCCCTTGCCGCCACTGTTCGTGTGGCATCTCTCGCAGACGGGGAGCACTTCCAGGCCTATATAGTTAATTCAACCGCAGACAACATAGAGGGGTCGCTTGTGACTATGGGGGCCGCCGCAGACGGCGCGAGTGTTGTCTCTGGGACTACTTACTTGGTTAAGGATGAGACCTCTGAGGTAAAGATATTTTTTAATGCTGGCCCCCACACGGTCCAAAGTGGTCGGTTTACTTGGTTTGGCGCGGACCTTCTTACCGACATCCACGAAGAGCCAAGCTCAGACGACACGAAGTTCCTTAGCCTTCACTCAGACTGTGATAGAACCCTAAGCGTAGTGGTATATTGATGCCCATGGAAGACGCAAATGTATCCCTTCCCTTCGCCCAAGGCATAGATGCGAAGACTGACCCCAAGCAGATGTCTTCGGGGAAACTCCTTGGTCTAAAGAACGGAGTATTCCGCAAGGGAGGCATAATTGAGAAAAGGAAGGGGTTTAGATCACTCGGAACCTCTGTATCCCAAACTACGCCTGCTGACCTAGGCTCCCCTACAGTCTTAGCTGCTCATGAAGATGAGCTTATTGCCCAAGACAATGGGAACTTCTTTTCAAAAGGAGAAACATCAGGAGATTGGACCATTGGCTCTGAGTATTATGAGGCTCCTTTAATAACTAGCTCTATTTCTGAGCGCCCGGTTACTGCCTCGTTATCCTCTACGGCCTCCAGCAGAAGGATTGGCCTTGATGGCGCCTACAATAATGGCCTGGAGTGCTACCTGTGGGGAACCTTAGCCGGGTCTATCCGGGTAACCGTAAGGGATTCGGTTACTGGTGCCTATCATATGATCTCCGAGACTGTGTCGGGGGCGGAAACCGGGCTGGTTAGAACCAGAGTCATTCCCCATAATGACGGGTTTCTGCTCGTATACGAGAGAGAGTTCCTTATTCTTAGGCTTCTGTACACAACAGAAATAAAGGGGACCACCCCATCGGTACTAGAGACCGAGGTCGCGCAAACCATTTCCCCCCTAACAGGGATATGGGACGTCCACACCAACACAGTGGTGACTGTTGACGGTAAGACAAAGAGGATGAACCCGATTGCGGCCTATATCGACTCTACCAATGACCTGTACTTTGCCCAGTTTGACGAGACAGGCACCCTTATAACCTCTTCGGCCACTGCTATGTCTATTGGCACAGAGGCGTCTGTTGCCGTTGCTTACCACCCAGACGTGGCTGTGGTGTCAGCCATGGTCTACGGAAGCACTACATCTGAGATATACACGAGAAATGTTGATGGAACTTTAAGCTCCGCGTCTTCGTCCACAGGGATAACTATATCAGGGACCATGATTCACTCAGGTGGTTGCTACAGCCCGGCCGATAAATCTAGGTCCGGGGAAGATGACTGCTTCATGTTCGTAAGCTCTGTTGCCGGATCCCCCATAAAAGACTCTGTAACCGAATTCACTTCAGTTGGGACCACGGGGTCTTATACCCAAGAAGACCATGAGCTTTGGACTGGCGCCATAATTGCCTCCAAGCCGTTCTCATACCTTAACAAGACATATGTTACGGTCAGGAACCTCAGTGATGAGCAGGCTGCGTACTATATTGTAACTGAAGCGCAGCACGCTCCGGTTGCAAGGTTCGCGGTTGGGGTAGGGCCTACTCAGACTGTTTATGATGAGTCGGCTACAGAATACCAAATATTGTCTAGCGTTACTCAGGTAGATGGGCTTAGTAAAATACCAAGCAAATTCTTCTTTAGCCTCCCCACTATCGAGGCAACTCTCGAGACCACGACTGACGAGATTAACTCTTCAAGAGCGGTAGAGTTCGACTTCAATGGCAAGGCGCCTAGCTATGCTTTCTTCGCTGAAGCCACTGTCTTCGCTGGGCCTGTTGCTCTCCACTATGACGGGACCAGGTTAACTGAACTTGGATTTCTAAACTACCCAGAGAATATTGACCTAACTACTGCGGCTTCTGGAGGGGCCTTGTCTGACGGGACTTACAGCGTAGTTGTTTTGTATTCTTACTACGATTCAGGCACCAGGAGGTATGTTTCTGGTGTCTCTACCCCTGTATCAATCACTCTTAGCGGCGGAGGATCAGCACAAACCATCGTAGCGGATGTTCCCAGGGTAAACTTCACCCATAAACAGGGCTATTTTATTGAGATATATGCCACGGAGGCCGCTGGGACTACTCATTACCTACAGGCAGTGTCTGCTCAGAATCAGGGAGACAGTGGGGACGACACAACCACAATAAGCGCAGCAATCCAGACCGATACACGGATCGTTTACACCGATGGGGGAGTGCTCTCCAATAGCGCTCCCCCGCCGTCGGCTGCCGTTACCGTGAGGAGAGACCGCTTGTTCATGGCCGCCTCGGACGGCAACGTGTTCTTTACGAACAAGGAAGTAAGTAGCCTTGGGGCAGAGTTTTCCGATACTCTTTTCATAGCTCCCAACAAAAACAGGGGGGGCTTGACCAATATCGCCACCCAAGATGGCAAGGTAGTGGTTTTCAGCGAAAGGGGTATTCAGTACTTTGACGGAGACGGCCCTAACACTCTGGGGATCGGTGCCTTTACAAAACCAAGAGACATAATCTCCTCTACGGGGGCTCTTCCTGGAAAGCCATTGGCCACAGCGAGTAAGGGGACATTCTATATTTCCTCCAGGGGCGTGGAGTTATTAGACCGCTCCCTCTCCAATTTGTTCATAGGGTCCCCTGTTCAGGGGGTATTGGGCGAAGATGTCCACTCCATCCTGTGGTCGCAGACTGACGACGAGGTGTTATTTTTTGATAGGAAGGGACAGACGGCCGTCTATAACTACTTCTTTGACCAATGGAGCACGTTTGACCTGAACACGGCATCTGCCGTTATGTGGCAAGACAATGTGACCATACTCACCCCTGAGGGTAAGGTGCTTACGAGAAGCGACATCTATTGTGATGAGTCTGGGTCGTACAGCCTTGTTATTGACACTCCATGGGTCAAGGCTACGGACATACAGGGGTGGCAGAGGATTAGAGACATATCCTTAATCGGTGACTCTATAACTAAGCACAGGTTCAAAGTTACGATATACCATGACTATAATGAGGTAGGCACGCAGGTAAGAACGTTAGATGTTAAAGCAGGGGTGACTCCCCATCAGTTCCAATTCAAGCCAAGTAGGCAGAAGTGCCAGTCTATCAGATTTAGGATAGAAGACACGGAGCTAAACGGGACAGAGCAATCGTATAAGCTATCGCATATGCAACTTCGAGTGAGGCCTAAGAGAGGTCTTGGCAAGTTATCCCCAGCGCTGAAGAGGTAAATCATGGCAAAAGAGAGCAGAAAAAGATTTATTAAGAATGCTGCCGAAACTGGCATTGAGGCTACTGACCGGGCCACTGATATTCGGAACCGGGCCTTAGCGGCTGATCCATGGTCATTCAACCCTGCAGACAGACAAATTGGTCAGGTTGACCCTCGTGCATTTGGCCTAGGTAAGACAGGGACAGGATTTATCTCTGACCTGAACCAGCGGGCTTTAGAGGCAGGTAATATAGGCGAGCTAAGCCTGGACCCGGCCATTAGGCAGAGTCAGCTAGATATCATGGGCCAAATGGGCCAGATAGGAGCAGGAGACGAGCTTTCTGGACTAGCTCAGGACGCTACCTCTAGCGGCATAGGGGGCCAACTATCCGGACTTGCCGGAGGGTTGGCAGGTCCCGGGTCCGGGGCAGAATACACAGGACTCGCCACTCAGGCCAGAGGCCTTTCCGATACAGCTGGGTTTGATTCATTTTCTCAGAACGCGCTGCAGGCCGGAGCCGGGCAAGACCTAAGAGCTCTTGCTGGCCAGACAGCCCCCGGACAAGGCGGAAGGTTTGATGAGTTTTCCCAGCGTCTTATGGACTCTGGCTCCAGGATAGACCCTAGCCTTGCTCAGCTTCAGCTTCAAGAAGGCACAGATGCTGCCATCTCTGCACAAAGAGCAATGGCTGCTTCGTCCGAGGGGCTTAACCCCGCTATGGCAGCCAGGCTATCGGCCCAGGGTGCCGGCACTGCTCTCCAGGCATCTGCTAGGGATGCTTCCCGGATTCGGATGATGGAGCAGATAGACCAACGACAGCGCGAGATGGCTGCCATCCAGGGGGCCTCTGATATTTATGGGAGAGGGAGAGAGACCAGGCTTGGGGAGCGAGAAGCTGCCGCAAGGATGATTAGTGAAGGTGGCACACAAGATCTTAGTGGTGTCCAGACCGCAGCGGGCATCTACGGCCAAGGCCAAGGCCAAGCACTAAACGCCCTGAACACCTCTGCAGGGATACTGGGGCAACGAGGCCAGGAAGAGATAGGCCGAGCAACGGCCGCTTCCGACATCTTCGGTGCAGGAGAGGACTTCCGCCTAAGAGGTATCTCCACTGCAGGAGACTTGTACGGAAGACAGGCAGATATTGGCCTGAATGCCCTAAGCGCAGCAGGCGGCATGGCCACCAGCGCGAGGGGACAGGACATAGGGGTGGCTGACGCTAACCTTAGAAACGCTCTTACTGCGCAGGGCCAAGCCCTAACGGCTCAGACTAACGCTGCCAGCATGATGTCTGCGGACGATCAGTTCCGGGCAAACCAGAGACTGATGCGCGAAGAGGCTGAACGAAGAGGTCGGCTTGATGTTTACGGGATGACTCAGGATGCCTCCAATAATGCTGTATCGGCAATAGCTGGCGCCCCGCCTCCGAAACAAGGGTTCTTCGATAAATACGGAGGAGCTTTGATTGGGGCGGGAGGAGCTATGGCAGGGACCTTGCTCGCTGGCCCGGCAGGGGGGGCAGTGGGCTCCCAGGCAGGCCAGTTCGTTGGCGGAGGGTCTCAGCCGACTAACTATAACACTGGGCTCGTTGGGCGCTAGGAGATCATTATGCCTATCTTAGAAGGCTACACTGATGAAGAGAAG
>Ga0255048_10000480_pt1 | contig 30931 bp, 31 predicted proteins | sample JV7_2_2_MG_FD_183619 | JGI IMG/M metagenome (GOLD analysis project Ga0255048, IMG submission 183619) | Seawater microbial communities from Jervis Inlet, British Columbia, Canada - JV7_2_2 | ecosystem: Environmental > Aquatic > Marine > Inlet | place: Canada: British Columbia | collected 2016-10-06
GCGGCAGCACCGTCGTCCGCGGCAGCACCGTCGTCCGCGGCAGCACCGTCGTCCGCGGCAGCACCGTCGTCCGCGGCAGCACCGTCGTCCGCGGCAGCACCGTCGTCTGGGGCAGCACCGTCGTCCGCGGCAGTCGCGTTCACCACGGGGACCTCGCCCGTGTCATCGAGCGCTCCACCTGCGATGTCCTGAGCGTCGGGTGCACCGTCGTCTGCGGAATCCCGGCTCTCGCTGAAGGCCATCCAATCGGCGATCTCATCGGCGTCTCCGGTCGACTCCTCTCCGCCGAGCCAGTCGTCGAACCCTGGGTCAGGATCCGCGAGCACGGGGTTCACGTCATCGGTGACGGGCTCGGCCTCATCGAACAACTCGCTCGATTCGTCGCCGGGTTGCACGGGTTCGCCAGCCATGACTGCTGACGGTAATGCCTCATCTGCTTCCGTCGTTGCCTCTTGGGCATCGCCTGCGGAGGCCGCGGCGGCTGACCCGCCGATCCCCAACCAGCGACGCAATCGGCCGCGACCCTTCGCGGGCTCTTCGGAGGCCGCACCACCCGCCGCAGCCGTAGCGCTCGTGGCAGCGGCCGGGGAGAGGTCGTCCCGGTCGTCTCCCGGGTCGTCGGATCGCGCGTTCTCTGCCGGCAGCGCCGCCACGGGTCCTGGCCCGTCGCTGGCATCGTCCACCACCCCGCCGTCATCCGGCTCGGGGGCCTCGAACACGAAGCCTTCGACCTCGGAGTCCGGCACCGCATGACTCGTAGCAGCGTCATCGGTTCCGAGACGCACCGCGTCGCGCTCTCGTTCGACGTGTGCGGCACCCGCGGCGGTGGCTAGCTCGGCTTCGAGCGAGGCGGCCTCAGCCACGTCGTCCCTGTCGGACACGGCAGCGGCAAACTTCTGAGCGGCGGCGGTGCCGTGATCGCGTTCCGCTCCGGTGATCTGCGTCGCTGCCCGCCCGGCCTCCGTCGCCAGGGCAGCCTCGATGCCAGACGCCTCGTTCAGCTCCGCTTGGTGGCGGCGCGCGGCGGCATCTTCGTGCTCGGACTCGGCATCGTCTGCCTGCGCCTCGAGGGCAACGGCTTCGACGCTGGCAGCATCGGCGGTCAGCTGTTCCTCGGCGAGCGTGAGATCGAGCTCCGTCGCCTCCGATTCCACAGCGGCGTCTGCAGATTGGGCGTCGTCGAAACCTCCGGTGACGGCGGCGATCTCAGCAGCAAGCGCCGCTTCCTCACCTGCGAGGCGGTCCCGATCGAGAACCGCCTCGGATCGGTCGGATTCCTCGCCGTGGACGGCGTAGCGGGTTTCGTCCATCGCGCGTTCCGCCGCATCGACCTCCGAGATCAGGGCGTCTGCTTGTTCGATCTGTGACCGCTCTTGGAGCCGGGCCTCATGTTCCACCGCACGATCCGATACGTGGCCTCCGGCTTCGCCGGCGACTGCCCAGACGGCACCTCCGGCACCGGCGCTCTCCGCATCGAACGAGACGTCAGCGAGCACGTCCGGGGGCAGGAACTGCTCCGTGACCGTCTCGTCCTCGCCGCGAGCCCTCCCGTCAGCGGCCGACTCTTCGTCAGCTGGCTCGCCCTCGCCCAGAGGCTGATCTTCTGGAGTGGCGTCATCCCCATCGTCCTGGTCCTCGTCGATCGCGGCTTGATCGCTCCGCAGGAGGTCGTAGACGCTCTCCGACGGGTCCTCATCAGGGGCGGTGTCGTCCTCGGAACCGAGCATCCGCCTGAAGAACCCAGCGCGATCTTCGTCCTCCAGACGCTCTGCGTTCTCGTCGAGTTGTTCGTCTGCGACCTCGGCGCCGTCGGTCCAGCCGGGGTGCCAGGGATCACCTGGATGCGGGTCGAAGCCGTCTCCTTCGGTGTCCTTCACAGATCCTCCAGCTCAAGATCAGACCTCGAGCAGTTCTTCCTCTTTGTGCGCCAACAGCTCATCGACCTTCACGACGTGCTTGTCCGTCAGCTCCTGGAGCTCCTTCTCGGCTCTCCTGATGTCATCCTCGGACACCTCTTCGTGCTCGATGGCGTCCTTGGCGTGCCGACGGACGTTGCGAATGGCGACCCGGCCCTCTTCGGCGAGGTGCCGCACGTGCCGGATCAGCTCCCTCCTGCGCTCCTCCGTCAGCGCAGGAAAGGCGATCCGCAGGATGTTGCCGTCGTTCGAAGGGTTGAGACCCAGGTCGGCGGTGGCGATTGCCCGCTCGATGGCCGGGATCGAAGACTTGTCGTAGGGACTGATGACCAAGAGCCGCGCTTCGGGCACAGAGAAGCTGGCGATCTGCTGCAACGGGGTCTGGGTTCCGTAGTAGTCGACGGTGACCCGGCTCAGCAGCCCCGCATTCGCCCTTCCCGTTCGTACCCCGGAGAATTCCTGGGCAGTGTGCTCGACCGCCTGGTCCATCTTGTGGTCGGCATCGAGCAGCGTCTCGTCGATCACGGCTCCTCCTCGTCAGTGGACCAGCGTACCGATGTCCTCTCCGGCCACGGCGCGAGCGATGTTGCCTGGCTCGGTCATGTTGAAGACGCGGATCGGCAGATCGTTGTCCATGCACATCGTGATTGCGGTGCTGTCCATCACCTGGAGACCGCGATTGATGGCTTCGAGATACGAGAGATCGGTCAGCATCTCGGCGTCGGGGTTGGTGGCGGGATCCGCCGTGTATACGCCATCGACCTTGGTTGCCTTCAGCACCATGTCGGCGCCGATCTCGGCAGCGCGCAACGCCGCTGTGGTGTCCGTCGTGAAGTACGGATTCCCAGTTCCTCCGGCGAACACCACGATCCGGCCCTTCTCGAGGTGGCGGATGGCACGCAACCGGATGTACGGCTCGGCAACCTGCTGGATGGTGATCGCGGTCTGTACCCGGCATTGGGTTCCTTCTCGCTCCAATGCGTCGCGCAGGGCGAGGGCGTTGATCACCGTCGCCAGCATGCCCATGTAGTCGGCGTTGGCGCGGTCCATCCCGGATGCCGCTGCCGACAGGCCGCGAAAGATGTTGCCACCACCTACGACGATGCCGATCTCGTGACCGGCAGCCTGAACTTCGGCGAGCTCGCGAGCGACCCGCTTCGTGGTCGTCGGATCGATGCCGTAGTCCAAGTCGGGGTCGGCGAATGCTTCTCCCGACAGCTTGACGACGACTCGATGGGCGCCCACCTAGGTGGCGTCTCCGCCCACCTGGAGGCGGGAGAACGCACCAACGGAGATGTTCTCTCCCATGGTGGCGGCCAGCTGTTGCACCATGGCCCCGACGGTACCGTCGAACTTCTCGGAACGCACGAATGTCTGGTCGTGCAGCACGTTGTCCTCGAAGAAGCTGTTGATCCGACCAGCGACGATCTTCTCGACGATGTGGTCCGGCTTGCCCTCGTTGCGGGCCTGGGCCGCGATCAGCTCTTCCTCTTTGGCGATGGCGCCTTCGGGAACGTCGTCGCGGTGCACCCACGTGGGCCGTGCCGCGGCGATGTGCATCGCGATGTCGTTGGCCATCTCCAAGAACTCGTCGCTCTTGGCGACGAAGTCGGTTTCCGCGGCGAGGGTGACGAGGACCCCGATGACCGGCCTCCCCGCCTGCTGGTGGAGGTACGACCCGACAGCGCCTTCGCCCTGGGCGCGGTCGCTGCGCTTGGCGGCGGCGGCGAGACCCTTCTCGCGCAGGATCTCCGCAGCCCGCTCCATGTCTCCTGCGGCCTCTTCGAGCGCCTTCTTGGCATCCATCATCCCGGATCCGGTGTGCTGGCGCAGCGCCTGCACATCTCTTGCTGTGAACTCACCCATCGCAATCGTCCTCTTCTCAGTCGCCAGCCGTTGCCGGCGCCGCGTCCTTGCGTTTGGCCTCGCGAATCTCGGTGCCGGCAATCGCGGCATCCGCGATGAGGTCCGCCAAGAGGTGGAGCGCCCGGATGGCGTCGTCGTTGCCCGGGATCACCAGGCTGACCGGATCGGGGTCGCAGTTGGAGTCGACCAGGGCGATCAGCGGGATACGGAGACGAGCCGCCTCGGCGACTGCGATGTGTTCGACGTTGATGTCGATGATGAACACAGCCTCCGGGGGACGCTGCAGTTCCCGCACTCCGCCGAGCACCGTCTGCAGCTTGAACAGCTCGCGGCGCAGCTTCAGCCGCTCCTTCTTGGGAAGCTGTTCCATCTCGCGTGACGAATCCATCTGCTCGAGCTCGCGCATGTAGAGGATGCGCTTGTGGATCGTCTGGAAGTTTGTGAGCATCCCGCCGAGCCACCGATGATTGACGTACGGCATGTTCGACCGTTTCGCCGCATCTTCGATGGCCCCCTGGGCCTGTTTCTTCGTCCCGACGAAGAGGACTGTGCCGCCATCTGCAGCAACGTCGCGGACGAGGGTGTACGCCTCCTCGGCAGCGTCGAGCGTCTGGCGCAGATCGATGATGTGGATGCCGTTGCGCTCAGAGAAGATGTACGGTCGCATCTTGGGGTTCCAACGCCTGGTCTGGTGCCCAAAATGGACACCGGATTCCAGGAGCTGGCGCATGGTCACCGCGGACATGGTGAGCCGCCTCCTGTTGTCTCGGGTTCTGTTCCTCCGCCGGCCGTGCGTCGAGTCGAGGCTTCGCCTCTCGCCTCCCCGCGGGCTGGTGCCCGACCACCGGGGATTGTGCAACCGGCGTGTGTAGTGACGGAACTGTACCCAGGGCACCGGCTCTACGGGCAGCCGGCGGTGCGTGCAGTGGGGCGATGTGCTCGCTGCCGGCGGGATCGAGAACGGTCCGGTGCGGTACGACCCTGGGCTACTTCTTGTAGGGCGGTTCGATCAGACGGTTCCGCAGCGACATCACGGCTTTGGTGTGGATCTGGCACACCCGCGATTCGGTGACGTTGAGCACCCCGCCGATCTCGGCCAGGGTCAGGCCCTCGTAGTAGTACAGGGTGACCACGAGGCGCTCCCGGTCTCCCAGCCGGTTGATCGAATCGGCGAGCATGTACCGCGTCTCTTCTCGTTCGAACGAGCCGGAGGGGTCGAGTGCCTTCGGATCGGCTACGAGATCGCCGACGGCACCGGATTCACGCTCGGCCGGACTCAACAACTCGTCGAGACCAACGAAACCGAGGGTGGCGATCTCCCCGAGGTGGTCGCGGAGCGTCACGAGCGGCACGTCCATGTGTTCGGCGAGCTCTTCTTCGGTGGGCGTCCGCTGCAGGCCGTGCTCCAGCTCACTGAGGCTCCGCTGGATCTCCCGGGCCCGTGCGCGCACCGAGCGCGGGACCCAGTCGAGGGCGCGCAGCTCGTCGAGGATGGCCCCCTTGATCCGATTCACCGCGTAGGTCTCGAACTTGTACCCGCGCTCGGGCTCGAACTTGTCGATGGCATCGATGAGGCCGAAGGTGCCGTAGGAGACGAGATCGGAAGGATCGACGCTCTTGGGGAGTCCGGCGCGCAATCGGCCGGCGACGAACTTCACCAGCGGCGAGTAGTGGAGGATCAGACCCTCGCGGGCCTTCTGGTCCCCGCTCGCCTTGAAGCGGTCCCAGAGCTCCTTCAGCTCTTCTTCGCCGCGTTCATGCACGTGGATGGCTTCGCTCATACGCCTTCTTGAGGTGTTCCCGGGTCACGGAAGTGTAGATCTGCGTCGTTGCCAGCTCGGTATGGCCCAACAACTCTTGAACAGAACGCAGATCGGCACCGCCTTCGAGCAGGTGCGTGGCGTAGGAATGGCGCAACGCATGGGGGAAGGTACCGAGCCTGCGGCGCACGATGCGGCGCATCTCCCGGGGATTCAGCGGGCCACCCCGGACCCCGACGAACAGCGCATCGCCCGCGTCGGCACTCGCGAGCGCCGGCCGCCCCTTGGCGAGATAGCGCTCGACGGCGCCCCGTGCCTGGCGTCCCAGGGGAACGGCACGCTCCTTGCGTCCCTTGCCCAGCACCGTGAGGAACGGATCAGGGCGGATGTCACCGACGCCGAGCGCGGCAACCTCGCTGATACGCAGCCCGGTGCCATAGATCAACTCGACGAGCGCCCGGTCGCGCAGCCCAACGGGATCGGTTCCGACGAGGTCGTCGAGCGCGGATCCGAGCGTCCCGCGCGGCATCGCCCGCGGCACGGTCGACGGGCGGCGCGGGCCGGCAACGCCTGCCGCAGGATTCGCCGGGATGATCCCGCGGCGCGCCCCGTCCTCGAGGAACGAGCGAACGGCCGCCGACTTGCGGGAGATCGATCGCTTGGCGTACCCCAGGGCGGTGAGGTGAGCGAGGTAGCGCCTGACGGTGGTGCGGTCGATGACCGCGATGTCGGTGACACCCCGATCGTCGCAGAAGGCCGTGAACTGGCTGAGGTCGCTGCGGTATGCGCTCACCGTGTGCGGGGACAAGCCCCGCTCCACTTCGAGCCGATGGAGGTAAGCACTGATCACCGCGGACAACGGAAGAGCTGGGCGGGCCACCTGCGCATGGTGGTGAGGAGGCCTTTCCCAGTCAACAACCCTCGCCCGCCAGCGGTCGTCCGTCGTTCCCGCCTCCTGTCACGAGGTGTGCAGCCTCTGCGGCGGTGGGGGTCGAGCGGGCTCCCGGCCTGGTGATCGTGAGAGCGGCCACCGCATTGCCCCATGCGAGACCGCTCGCGACATCGCCGCCGCCCACGCGGGCGGCGATGAAGCCGGCATTGAAGGCATCTCCTGCGCCGATCGTGTCGGTGACGGCGACGGCGAAACCCGGCGCAGCCAGCACACGACCCCCGGAGCATGCAATGGCGCCCTCGACTCCGCGGCGGGCGATGACCAGGCGACCTGCACCAGATAGCTGCTCGGCTGCGGCGACGGGGTCGTCGACGCCGGCGAGCGCGCTGATCTCATCGAACGCACCGCCGAACATGACGTCGCAGCGCGCCATGGCGTGTTCGACGGCGGTGCGAAACTCGGAGTCCCACCCCCAATTCTCGAGTCGGAGGTTCAGGTCGAAGGACACCGGCACGCTCGCAGCCCGAGCCCGTTCCATCGCAGCGAGCACCGCATCTCTGGCAGGAGCGACTCGCAAGCAGATTCCGGAGACGTGGAGCCAGCTCGCCCCAACGATCGCGTCGATCGCGACCTGGGGCGTCAACTCACCGTGGGCGCCTCCGGACGGGGGCCACACGTAGATGATGCGATCCCCCGATTGCCGGGTCACGGCGATCACGGTCACGGTCGGTGACTCGGCGCTGACCTGAACGTGGTCCGTGTCGACACCGGCCTCGGCCAGGCTCGACACCGCGAACCGGCCGTACACGTCATCGCCGACGCTGCCGACGAAACGGCAGGGCACGCCGAGCCGGCCGAGCGCCGCCGCGGTGTTCGCCGCCGATCCTCCACCGAACAACCGGGGGTCTGGGTTGGCATGAACGCGCGGTGCGGTGTCCCCCGGCAGGCGAAGCTCCAGATCGACGTTGGCGTCACCGACGACGACGACGCTCACGCCGCCCCCGTGCGCCTCGCCGCAGATGCGAATTCGGCGACGAGGCCCCGGTCCTTGCGAAACCCCCCGTCCTTGCTCGGTCGGTTGGTGTGCGACAGCGAATCGACACCCCACGGGCCGACAACCGAGATGGCCGCGCTGACGTTCGCCGGAGTGAGGCCGCCTGCCAGAACGACCGGAACGTCCACGGCGGCGACGATGGCCGCGCTCACCTCCCAGTCATGGACGGTGCCGGCGGCCCCGACACCGGCGATGTCGGGATCGAGCGAATCGAGGATCAGGAAGTCGACCACCCCGGCGAATGAGCGCGCCTCGGCAACGGCTTCCGGTCCAGTGACGGCGATGGCCTGCATCACGGCCACCTCGGGAAGGATGCGACGCAGTTCGACGACGCGACCGGGGTCGACGGCGCCTGGAGGACCGCACAAGTGGAGGATGTCAGGCCGGACGGCTCGCACCATCCGATCGATGGCATCGAGATCGTCGGCGACGCTCAACGCGACCGACGCAGCCGAATCGGCGATCTCCCGGCAGATCTCGCGTGCGAGGTCATCGCCGATCTCGCCGGGCAGGCCGACTGATGAAGGGGTCACGCCCACATGATCCACCCGCAGTGCAGCGATGGCAGCAGCCTCGGCCACCGACTGCATGGTGTAGATCTGAACGCGGATGTCCTCCGGCATCGCGGTCACGCTACCGTGCCGCCGAAGACGCTCCCTCTGGTCCAGCATCGACCGGGCGCAGACGAGTCCCTCTGGCTGCGAGCAACAGGCCCAGCGTTTCGAGAAGGTCTTCGGGATCCAGCACGGGGTGAGCACCGTCGCGGATGAGCAGGTTGCAGCCAACCGACGTCTTCCGGCCAACGTCGCCGGGGACGGCGAGGACCGTGATGCCGTATTCGAGTGCCTTGCCCGCAGTGATGAGCGCTCCCCCGGTGACGGCGGCTTCGACGACGATCACCGCGACTGCCAGACCGGCGATGATCCGGTTGCGCGGAGGGAAGCGCCAGGGTTCTGGGATGGTCCCCGGTGGATACTCGGTGGCGATGGCCCCGCCAGCGGCCAACAGGTCGAGCGCCAGGGCGCGGTGCTCTCTGGGGTACATCACGTCGATGCCGCTCCCGAGCACGGCGACGCCCGCGCCACAGGCGGCCACGGCGCCGCGGTGGGCGGCGCCGTCGATTCCGCGGGCGAGACCGCTGACAACGGCGATGCCCGCGCCTGCTGCGGCCGCTCCATAGTCCTCGGCGAGCCGGCGCCCATACGAGGTGCAGGCCCGCGAGCCCACCACGGCAATCGCCGGCTCCTCGGGAAACAGCCCGCGGACGAACAGAGCGTCTGGAGCATCCGGGTACATCGCGAGCTGCGTCGGGTAGCTCGGATCGTCCCGCAGGACGAGGCGGGCGTTCATCCCGGAGAGCTGCTCTCGGCGGTCGGAGGCGCTGACCGCAACGGCCTCGACAACATGCTCGCTCACCTCGATCGCACCCTTGTCGATGGCGCAGACGACGAGGCGCGGCGTCCCGAACCGATCGACCAACGACCGGATCCGGTCGGGATGCATGCCGGAGAACGCAAGGCGGGTCCGCCATTCGTCGCTCATTCCGGCCCCCGAAACGACAGCGCCTCGGCAACATGCTCACGGCGAACGGCCGGGGAGGCATCGAGATCGGCAATCGTGCGCGCCATGCGCCGCACCCGATCCCATCCCCGGCCCGTCAGGGCGAGGTCGTGGACCGCGGCGCGCAGCGACCGTACGGCCTCGGTCGTGAAGCCACAGGCGTCGAGGGCGGCGGCTCCGAGGTCGCGATTGAGACACCCTCGCTCCTTCTGGCGGACGCGGGCAGCCGCGACGCGGGCACGCACGGCCTGTGAAGATTCACCGCGAGGCCCGGCCAACTCGTCGACCTCGAGCCGGGGGACGTCGACCCGCAAGTCGATACGGTCCAGGAACGGCCCGGAGAACCTCTTGCGGTAGCGGTCTTTGGCAGCCGTGGAGCACCCGCATCCCCGCATCGTGTCACCTTCGAATCCACACGGACACGGGTTCGTCGCCGCGATGAGCTGAATCCGGCTCGGGTACGTGATCGACGTGCCCTTGCGAGCCACAGTGACGTGACCGTCCTCGAGGGGCTGCCGGAGGGCGTTGAGCAGGTGGGGGGGGAACTCGCCGAGCTCATCGACGAACAAGACTCCGTGATGGGCGAGCACGACCTCGCCGGGCACCGCAACGCCGGACCCTCCGCCGATGAGGGCGGCAAGGCTGAGTGAGTGGTGCGGCGCCCGGAACGGTGGAGCACACAGGTCGGGGCGAACCCTCCCCGCAGCCGACCATGCGAGCGCGACTTCGCGGCGCTGCTCTCCGCCGAGCTCTGGAAGGATCCCGGGGAGGGCTCTGGCCAGCATCGTCTTGCCCGATCCCGGAACTCCCCGCAGCAACAGATGGTGCCCTCCGGCTGCTGCGACCTCCAGCGCTCTCCGTGCCCTGGCCTGGCCGCGCACGTCGGCGAGGTCGAGACCCTCGGCCCTCGCCCGTTCGGACACTGTTGGTGGCACCGGGTCGATTCGCCCGTAGGCGGCATCCACGGCATCTGCGAGCGAAGCCACCCCGAAGACCGAGACACCTTCGGTGGAAGCGGCGAGTGCTGCCGATGCCACGGGAAGGACACAGCGGGTGCCCTGCCGGGCCGCAACCAGTGCCGCGCCGAGGCTGCCGCGTACGTCGCGCACAGAGCCGTCCAGGCCGAGTTCACCGAGGGCGGTGACCGGACCGGCCCGGTAGCGGCCCATGGCCTCCAGCACTCCGAGCGCCATGGGGAGGTCGTAGGCCGTGCCTCCCTTGGGAACATCCGCCGGAGAGAGGTTGACCACGATGCGGCCGGTGGGAAAGCCCAGTCCGGAAGCCAACAATGCCGCGCGCACCCGTTCCCGCGCCTCGCGGACGGCCGTGTCGGGAAGACCGACGATCTGGAAGCTGGGCCGGCCGGGAGCAACGTGCGCCTCCACCTGAACGGGTGTGGGATCGATCCCGACCAGGACGCATGACGTGACGATCGCTGACATGCAGGCACCGTATGACCCGGGTGTGACAGGCGGGGGCCGCCCCGGTGCGGACGCTCCGGGTCAGCCGGGCCAGACCGCAGTATCTGGGAAGTTGAGGTACCAGGCGAACCAGAACGACTGGCCGCTCTGGATCCGGGGCAAGCTCGAACCGTCGGCCAGAATCAGCGCCTCCTCGCCAGCAGCGGCGATGGTCACGACATCGATGTCGGGTCCCGGTGCTGCGTAGATGCGGGCGCCACCTCCGGTGCCCACGGCAACCAGCGTCCGCCCTCCCAGTTCGATGACCTGGGGTCCACCGGCATCGAGGGCGTCGACCCCCACCGCGAGCTGGGCCCCGTCGATGTCCACGGTCGCCACCTGGTCCTTTTCGCCAAAGGTGTCAGGCACCCCGGCGATGGGGTACCACACGTCTGCAGATGCGAAGTACTCCGCGTATGCGTCCCCCGGTTGGTACGTGAAGGGGAAGCCGGTCGGGATGGCGACGATGCCTGAGTCGGGATGCTCCTCGATCCACGCTCCGTAGGTAGTCACCGTGAGGGGGAACCGCTCGAGCACCGTGCCGGCGAGCGAACCGGCGATTGCCTCCCCGGTGAGCTGATTCCACAGCGTGTCAGTCTGCAGGTCCACCATGACCTTGTTGGAGTTGCGCAGCAGTCCTGAGGTCTGGAAGTCGAGAACGAGATCGCCAACCCGGCGCGAGTAGAGCACCCCGGTGCGGCACAACGTGCAGTTGACGAGGGCGACGGGTTCGCCTCCCAGCGTGTCGTTGGCGAGCTCGTGATGGTCGAGGATCCGATGCGGGTAGGACCGCACCTCGCCGTTCACTACCGCACCGAAGGTGAGCTCGTCTGGCGTCATGTAGTCCGCGGCCGCCACCGCGATCGTTTCCGGATCGTTCAGTTCCGGGATCCCGCCGCGCCCCACCCCACCCCACTGCAGCTGCGCGGCCACGATCGGATCATCGACCTGGAGGAGGAGGGTCGTGAACGCCGGATCGGCGAGACCGTACAGCTGAGCCTTCCATTCGACATAGCCCGCACGGGGCTCGGGAAGCTGCGCGGACATCCATCTGCCGTAGTGGGTGAACACATCCCGACGCTCGGCAGGAGGCGCCACCCCGGTGAGGCCGGCAAGGGCGTCTTCGAGAGCGTCCAGGGTCTCGCCGACGCCGAACGTGCGCACGAGGTCCACGAGGAATGGCACCCAGCCGGGATCGCCATCTGCCGCCATCTGTGCCGCCACCGTGGCGAGTTGGCCCTCGATCGGGTTGACGAGTGCGCTCGTGACCGCGACGAGGATGGCGTCGTCGCCGGTTGCCTGCTCCGATGCAACGGTCGTCGAGGTCGTCGTGACCGCGTTCAAGGGATTCGCCTCACGAGACAGCTCGGCCCGCGCCTCTTGCCGTGCCGCCTGTTGGGAGCGCAGTTCCTCGAGGTGCGCGGTTTCGTTGCCAGGGCCCAGCACGAGGAGGGCCGCCGCGGACGCGAGGAACGCGGCGACGACAGCAACGACTCGGGTGGTCATGCGAGACACAACCGCGTCGGGAGGGCCGTGGTTCCCGGATTGACGTCTCAGCGACCTGAGAAGCCCGGGGGCCGCTTCCCGAGGAAGGCCGCCACTCCTTCGGCGAAGTCTGCCGAGCCGAGCAGGATCGCTTGCGCCTGCTCCTCGAACGCAAGGGCCTGTTCGAACGTCATCGTGTCCGACCTACCCAGGCCGGCCTTGATGAAACGCTGCGCCAAGGGGGCTCCTGCAGCGAGGTCCTCGGCCAGCTCCATCGCCGTGGCTTGCAGCTCGTCTCGGTCGACAACCGCAGCCACCATCCCGATCGCCAGTGCCTCTGCAGCCGGAACCATCCGCCCGGTGAGGGCGATCTCTCTGGCCCGAGCCAACCCGACGAGGCGGGGCAAGAGCCACGTACCACCAAAGTCGATCGCGAGGCCGCGACGCACGAAGATCTCGGAAAACCTGGCGTCGGCGGTGGCGACGACGATGTCACACCCCAGCGCCAGATTCATGCCGGCACCGACCGCGGCCCCGTCCACGGCGGCAATCGTCGGCTTCGTGATCCGAAACAGTGCGGTCGCCGCGCCGCCAGGACCGCGCATGCGGGCCGCGTTTCCGGCTGCACTGGTCAGATCGGAATCCAACGAAAGGTCCGCTCCGGCACAGAAGTCGTCTCCGGCGCCGGTGACGATCAGCGCCCGCTGGCCAGATCGTTCAAACGCCCCGAAGGCAGCTTCGAGCTCACTCCATCCCGTATCGGGCACGGCGTTGCGGCGATCGGGAGCGCTCATCGTCAGCACCTGCACCGGCCCGTGGTCGACCGTGGACACGAAGGACATGGCCGCGACAGTAGACGGTCGCGTCGATATGTCGGCTGCGGTCGGTACGTTGGGGGCGATGGGCTTCAACCCGTTCCGCCGGCAGCGCAAGACGATCGTCGATGTGGCGATCGTGATCGGGTTCGCCGTCCTCACATTCGCCGCCGTCGCCTGGGCGTTCCTGGGATGACAGGAACCTTCGGCACCGAGTTTGTGCACCCCATCCAGCCGTATCAAGCGCGCAAGGCGTACATCTGCCCGGGATGTGAGTCCCCCATCGATGTCGGCGTCGGCCACGTGGTCGTCGTGCCCGAGCACGCCCCCGACCTGCGCCGACATTGGCATCGGGGGTGCTGGCACCGGGAACTGCGCCGTAGAGGGCCCCACCCGGCGTGACTCACGCCACACCGCGCAGCCACCGCAGGTCGGCACCACGAGCGGACAGGGTCACAGTGATGAGGTCGATCCGCAACGCCTGAGGTTGCAGCAAACGCCCGGCGCGTCGAAGCCGATCCAACTGGTCGTCTGTGAGATTCTCGGCGGGATTCGAGCCACCGAACGTGGTCTTGACTTCGACGATGACGGGCGTTGTCCCCACGACGGCGACAAGATCGATCTCGCCGCGGGCGATCCGAAGGTTGCTGGCGCTGATGGAAACACCGCGCCGTTCGAGGAATCGACGGGCGAGCGACTCGCCGAAACGTCCGATGTCGTGGCGGGCTAGAGCGCCTTGACGTCGGAGGGGCTGTCGATCTCCTCGATATTGACGTCGCGGAACGTCATCACCTTGACGCGCTTGACGAAGCGGGCCGGTCGGTACATGTCCCATACCCAGGCGTCTTCCAACTCGAGCTCGAAATACACGGCTCCGTCGGTGCGTCGCGTGTTCAGGTCGACCCGGTTCGCCAGGTAGAACCTGCGCTCGGTCTCCACGACGTAGCGGAACATGGGCAGGACGTCGCGGTACTCGCGATAGATCTGCAGCTCAACATCGGTTTCGAACCGCTCGAGATCTTCTTCGCCCATTTCGCTGGCATCCCCTGTCTGGTCCGACCGTGCGCCATCCGGGCGCCGTCTGCGCCCCGAAGCCGTGGGCCTCCTCCGCACCGACGATGGTACCGCTGCAGGGTGCCCTAGTCGTGAGTTGTACCAGCGGACTGCGACGCGTTCTGTGTGCTCACAGACCACCCCAGCGACCCGGCGGCCAGATGATGAGGAACGCTCTTCCCACGATGTCCTCGGTGGGGATCGCTCCGAAGAAACGGCTGTCCTGGCTGGCGGATCGGTTGTCTCCCATCACGAACACCTCTCCAGCAGGCACCGTCACGGGCCCGAAGTCCGGCATACGAGACCCCGGCTTCACGTACGGTTCGATGAGGCGCTGGCCGTTGACGATGACGCCGTTGTCCCTGACCTCGATGGTGTCGCCCGGCAGCCCGATGACCCTCTTGATGAATTCGGAACGGGGGGTCGACAGTCCGATGGCTTCTGCCACATTCCGTGTGATCGCAGTGAGGAAGCCCTCGTTCGTGGCCGGAGTCCCGCGCGGGTCGTCGAACACCACGATGTGGCCCCGATCGAGCTCGCCGAGCCGGTATGCGAGCTTGTTCACCAGGACGCGATCGTTCACCTGCAAGGTGTCTTCCATCGATGAGGAGGGGATCCAGAACGCCTGCACCAGAAACGTCTTGATGACGACGGCGATCACCAGGGCGACGAGGATCAACAGCGGCAGTTCGAGCCAGAACGGCAGCGATTTCTTGCGCTTGGTGCGAGTCGGCTTGGTCGCGGCGCCCTCGTCGAACGGATCGGCGGGGGGCGAGCCGACCTCATCGAGGTGGTCGCTCACGAGCCGCAGGCTATCAGTGATCGCGAACGACGCTCAGCCTCTCGTCCGTGTCCTCGGCCGCGGTGCCCCCCGCAGCATGTTCCGCGGCCTGCGTCGTTCCCACCGGCTCCGCACTGCGGTCGTGGAGGTCTCTCCCCCGGCGCGCCAGGTAGTCGTGCCAGAGCACACGGGCGGCCACTGCGCGCAGCGGTCGCCAGCGACCGGCGAGTTCGTCTCCGGCCGCGGCGGAGGGAACGTCGTCGAGCTGCAGGGCATCGCGCATCGCTACGTAGAGCGCCCGGTCGCCCGTGGGCCAGGCATCGACACGTCCCAGCACGAACAACTCGTAGCAGCCGGCCGTCCAGGGACCAACGCCGCGAATTCCGAGGAGCCGGTCATGCACAGCAACGTCATCGAGTTCGCTCACGGCGAGATCGAGTGTGCCGTCGACGAGGGCCGCGGCCAGGTCCCGGCAGTACCGGGCCTTTTGTCGGGAGAACCCGACGGTGCGCAGCCGGGCATCGTCAAGGGTCAAGAAGGAAGCGGGCGCCACCGGGCCAGCGGCCTCCTCCAGCTTGGCGAAGGCCGCTCTGGCCGACTCGAGTGATACCTGCTGTTCGAGGATGAACAGGACGAGGGTGGCAAACCCGGGTTCTCGACTCCACACAGGGGGAATCCCGTTGCGTTCCACGAGCGCCGCGAGCCGGGCGTCACGAGCGGCCACCTCGGCCACCAGGCGCGGCAGCGTCGCGGTGTTGACGACGACAGGAGAGGCGGAGTCGGTCAGTCCCGCTTCTCTTTGATACGCGTGGCCTTGCCGACCCGATCACGCAGGTAGTACAGCTTCGCCCTGCGGACGTCGCCGCGCCGGGTGACCTCGATCGACTGGATGATGGGAGCGTGCACCGGGAAGATGCGCTCCACCCCGACACCGAAGCTGATCTTGCGCACGGTGAATGTGGCACGAGCTCCGCCCCCGTTACGGGCGATGACGACGCCTTCGTAGGCCTGGACCCGCTCCCGGCCACCCTCGATCACGCGGACGTTGACCCGGACGGTGTCGCCAGGCCCGAAGTTCGGGATGTCATCGCGCAAATAGGCGCTCTCGATCTGATCGAGCGTGTTCACGGGATCCTCCGTCGGGAAGAAGCGAGCCCGCAGTGTACCGAGCGACACGCGGTACGCACTGGGATGCCACGAGGTGGAGAGCTCGCGGTCAGTCGTCGTTGGGAAGGAGATCGGGGCGACGGCGGCGGGTCCGTTCGAGGCGCTGGGCACGACGCCAGGCCGCAATCCGCGCATGGTCACCGGAAACGAGGGCCTCTGGGACGTCCCAGCCGCGGAACGACGCCGGTCTCGTGTACTGGGGTTCTTCGAGCAGACCGTCGCGGAAGCTCTCCAGCTCGGTCGACTCCGGATTGCCGACGACACCGGGAAGCAGACGGGTCACTCCCTCGATGATGGCCAGCGCCCCGACCTCACCCCCCAGCAGCACGAAGTCACCCAACGACACCTCTTCGTCGATGAAATGCTCGGCGATCCGCTCATCGATCCCTTCGTACCTGCCGCACACCAACGTGATCTCGTCCTTCCCGGAGAGCCGGTCGAGCGTCTCCTGGCTGAGCGGCACGCCAGCCGGGGTGAGGAGCACCCGGTGCGTGGATTCCAAAGGGTCGAGCGTGGCTGCAAGCGGCCCGGGCATCATCACCATCCCGGGGCCGCCGCCGAAGGGCGCATCGTCGACCTGGCGGTGCACGCCTGCTGCATGGCTCCTGGGGTCGTGGAACTCCACGGACACGACACCGGCCGTGATGGCCCTGCCGACGAAGCTCACATCGAGCGGGCCAGAGAAGAACTCGGGGAAGATCGAGACGACGTGGATCTTCACGACGGGACGAGGGCACGCACCAAGAACATCGCGGTCTCTTCGGCGATCTCGTGGGCGTGCTGCTTCGGGTCCTCAGTGGCCATGAGAACCCGGCCGCCGGTCATGATCGTCTGCTCGATGAGCCGGCCGGCGAGCATGGGCGGCAGCGCCCGGAAGGAGCCGTGCTCCACACCGTCGCGGTACACGCTGACGAACGCCGTGCTCATGCTGCTGTGGGACGACGCAATAGCCGCCTGGGCGTCGAGCGACAGCCGGGGCACCTCGGTGTGCAAGATGAGCCCGAGGTTGTCTGTGCCCAAGAACTCGACCATCTGTGCCGTCAGCTGGTGGAGGCGCTCCGCGGAGTCCGCAGTGTCTTCGACCCGCCCCAGAACGCGTTCGATCAGCTCGGGCAGGTCACGCTGCACGAGCTGGACGAGCAAGTCCTCCTTGGAAGTGAAGTGCTCGTAGAAGGTCGTGCGCCCGATCCCGGCCTCGAACGAGATATCGGCATGTGAGACGCGGGCGTACCCCATCTCCTCGAACACGGCCTTGGCGGCCGAGAACAGGACATCGCGAGTGGCTTCCGAGCGGTTCGCCATGCCTGCAGTGTAGAAACGGTCTGCCCACATCGGAGAGGAACATCCAACGTGCGGACATCAGCCGAGACCGTCAGCGCAAGGTGTGCGCTCCGATCGGCTGATAGAGCGTGGTGCGCAGCTGCGGCTCGCGACCGATGTCGCGGATCGCGCCGGCGAAGTCATCCGGCTCCAGGGACGTGCCGTGGCTGGCTCCCGCCGACCGGGAGATCGTCTCGTCCATGAGAGTTCCTCCGAGATCGTTGCACCCGGCATTGAGGAGCCGTTTGCCGCCTTCGAGGCCGAGCTTCACCCACGATGCCTGGATGTTGTCGATCAAGCCGAGGAAGGCGATCCTGGCCACGGCGTGGATGAGCACGACTTCGTCCCACGTCGGTCCGGGACGGCTCTTCCCCTTGAGGTAGATGGGTGCGCCCATGTGGACGAACGGGAGCGGGACGAACTCGGTGATCCCTCCGGTCCGGCGCTGGATCTCCCGCAGCACCTCGAAATGGTTCGCCCACGATTCGGCGCCATCGATGTGGCCGAACATGATCGTCGACGTCGACCTCAACCCGAGCTCGTGGGCCGTGATCATCACTTCGGCCCATTGGGCGGTGCGGATCTTGTCTGGGCAGAGGTGGACGCGCACCCCGTCGTCGAGGATCTCTGCAGCGGTGCCGGGGAGCGTGCCGAGGCCGGCGTCGCGCAATCGCATCAGGAACGCCCGAACATCGATTCCAAGTGTTTCCGCTCCTTGCCACACTTCGAGCGGCGTGAAGCCGTGGATGTGCATGTCCGGCACGTGGTGCTTGATCGCTTCCACGACCTCGACGTAGAAGTCGCCGGTGAAGTCGGGGTGGATCCCACCCTGGAGGCACACCTCGGTCGCCCCACGGCTCCAGGCCTCGACACTGCGCTCGACCACCTGGGCGATCGTCATGAGGTATGGCTCGCCGCGCAGGTTGAGTGACCGGGGACCCTTGCTGAACGCGCAGAACCCGCACCGGTACGTGCACTGGTTCGTGTAGTTGATGTTGCGATTGACGACGTACGTCACGGCGTCGCCGCTGCGCTCTGCACGAATCCGATCTGCCGTCCATGCCACGGCGTCGACCTCGCCGCTGCGAGCCAGGAAGAGCTCGACCACCTCGTCTCGCGTCGGGGCGATCCCGTCGAGCGCCCGCTCCAGGACGGTGCGCCGCGAGCCCGAAGCGCCAGACAGCTCGGGTTCGCAAGTCGAGCCGACCCATGCGGCATCCGGCCATTGCGCGGAGAGGCGGTCAGGGGGAGCCGGTACCTCGAGCTCCCTGCCAGGAGCCCACTCGTAGCGGGGCCTCGCCGACCCCGATGCATCGAGAAGGCCCAGAGCGGTCGAGAACAACTCGGCGTCGAGGGCGGAGCGCAGGTCGTCGACGGAGACGCCCACGGGAAAAGCGGTGCGCTCGACGAGCCTGCCGTCGAGCGCCACGCGCAGCTCGCCGATCGATGCACTGCTCCACCCCCGCAGCAAGAGGTCGCCCGCACCGGCAGCGACGGCCGCCATGGCGTGTTCCACGGAGTCGACGAACACGGAGACCGTCGCCGCAATCGCCGGGAGTCTGGTCAACTCCGTCGCCTCGCCGACCCGGCTCCTCCCGGTGCGCAAGAAGGCAGCGCGGCTCCTCGCCAATCCATCGATCGTGAGGGCACGATCCTGATCGTGCACCACAGAGAGCCGCCAGCCGGGGACACCGGCATCTGCCAGCTCGACGGCACCTGGCGGGGAGAGGACCCAAGCGGCCGGCTCCACCGCGCCGACCGCGGCGGCGACGGGCAGCAATCCTGCAGCGATGGCTCCGGAGCGCGACGCCTGGTCGAGATGCTCGACTTCGAGCGCGGTCGTGCCTGCCTTGCGCCGAGCCTCGGCCGACACGGGGTCGATCGCCGCCGCGGGCCGCACCCGCAGAAACGTGGTCATCCGGCGTGCACCTCGATTTGGGGTCTGCGAGCGTACCCGCGCCCGTCGACGGCGGCGACGACGTCTGGCAGCAGACCGGCGTCGATCCAGTGGGGATCGATGTATTCGGGATAGACGGGAAGGCGCGGCATCAGGTCGAATCCACCGTCCTCGGTGACGCCGCGCAGCCGGTCGAGATGTGGCCACGGAGCCTCCGGGTTGACCCAATCGATCGTCAATGGAGAGACGCCGCCCCAATCGTTGATGCCGGCGTCCAGGTACACCGAGAAGTCCTCAGTCAGGTTGGGCGGGACTTGCAGATTCATCTCGGCCCCGAGGATCCACCGGGCGACGGCGACCACCCGCACCAGGTAGTGAACGGCGGGCTCGGCGCTGCGGCGCATGCGCGTGTCGGCCTTTGCTCGGAAGTTCTGGACGATCACCTCCTGGAGGGCGCCGGTCGCCTGGGCGAGGCCGTGGAGCGTGAACAGGGAGTCGACGAGTTCGCGCGGGGTCTCACCGATCCCGACGAGGATCCCCGTGGTGAACGGAACGGCAGCGGCACCGGCAGCCTCGATCGTGGCGACGCGCACCATCGGGTCCTTGTCCGGACACTCGTGGTGCGGCATCCCCGCTTCGAGGAGCCGCGGCGAGATGTTCTCGAGCATCATGCCCATCGACGGATTCGACGGCCGTAGGCGAGCGAAGTCGGCGCCAGTCATGACCCCAGGGTTGGCGTGCGGAAACAGTCCGGTCTCCTCCCTGACGAGTTCGCTCATCGCGACGACGTACTCCATCGTCGAATCATGTCCCTGCCCTGCGAGGAATTCGACGGCCTGAGGCCATCGCGACTCGGGCCGATCGCCGAGCGTGAACAGGGCTTCAGTGCAGTGCTGTCGGTCTCCCGCGCTGGCGATCGCCACCACGTCATCCGGAGTGAGGTATTCGCCTCCGTTCCCCGGGGGCTTCACGAAGGTGCAGTACGTGCACGTGTCGCGGCACATCGTGGTCAGCGGGATGAAGACCTTCCTGCTGTAGGTGACGGTGCGCCCCTTCCCTTCGTCGCGCAGCCGGGAGGCCTCCCGCAGCAACGCATCTGCAGGGGCATCGCCAACGAGCAGGCGAACGGCGAGCTCGGGATCCGGGGCGGGAAATGACATCGCGGGAAGGTATCACAGCACCCTGCCGGAATCGACGGCGCAGGCCCTGTCCCTAACCTGCCGCCGGTGGCAGTCTCGAGATGGCGACGACCGGCGAACCCCGTCGGGTGGACCGCAGCATTGGCTGCTGGAACGCTGATGGCTGCGGCCTGCTCTCCCGGCAATGGGACCGGTCCCGTCGTGACCACGTCGATTCCACAGGCGACGAGCACGACGGTCGCAGGTTCGATCGTTCCTTGCCTGTCCGGCGATCTTCCCTTCGCGAACGAGGGGGTAATCGCAGCGATCGGAGACGCGACCGGGGACGCCGCGGTGCTCGGTGGAGTCCGCTGGGAGGCCGACGAAGGCTGCGAGCGCGTCGTGCTCGACTTTCTCGGCACCGCCGGGTCGCCGGCGTCGACCCTGGGGCCAGCAGGCGCCTTTGCCTTTCCCGAGTCCGGTGTCATCCGGATCACGCTGCCGCCGGAGATCGAGACGAGCGCCGTTGCCGATACCGTCCTCGGCGGCACGCTCGTCGAGCGCGCGTACGTCGTGAGAGACGCCTCCAACGCCTTGTTCGTGGATCTGCACGTTCCCGAGGGCACCGCCGTCGCCGCACGAGCCTTCGAGGTCGCGTCGCCGATCCGACTCGTCGTCGACCTGCGACCCGGCGCGGCAGAGCCTCCGATCGCACATCCCAGCCGCGGAGCCGACACGGTCGTTCTCGGCCCTGCAGCCGGCGGGGCGCTCTACCCGCTGCGCATCGCCGGGTACGCACGAGGCGACCAGCGGGCGGTGCGCATCCGGCTCCTGGTGGCAGGTGAGATCGCTGAGGAGCGGTCCGTGGCAACGTCGGGGTTCCGCGACGTGTGGAAGGCGTTCGACGTGCGACTCCCGGACGGGCCCTCAGGGCCGGTCGATCTGTACGTGGGGCCAGTCGACGCGTTCGAGGAGCCGGTGGGCGGCGTCGTCATCCCCCTGGAACTGCCGTAGCCCAGAGGTCCGGGGCGGCCTCGAGCTCGGGAACGTCGAGATCAAACTCCTCGGCAGCGAAGCGCAACCCGGCCACGGCCAGACCGGCGACCGACGGTCCCACGGCGATCCGGTCTGGCTCGAATGCGACGAAGACCAATCCGCCACTCGGGCTGGCGCCCGTCTCGATGGTGGCCTGCTTGGTGGCGTCGGAGGCGGCGACCGCGCCGTGTTCGGTGAAGCAAACGCCGATGGATCGTTCGGGCAGCGGCACCGGGTGGCCGTGGTACGAGGCACGACCGCCGCGTTGTTCCGTGGTGGCGGCGCGGACGACCCTTTCGAGCCACTGCGCATCCAGATCCAGGTCTCCTGCGACGCTCGTCGTCGCCAGGTCGAACGGCGCCAGCCCTGCGGCTCGTGCCGGGATGCTGTGCCCTGCCGAGAGCCTCGGGTTCAATTCGGTCGGTCGGAAGCCCTCGGCCGTCAGCACGCCGTCGATGCCGTACGGGCCGATGTACCCGACTCGCTCCACGAGATCATGCCCCACAGCGAGGGCCGCGGAGCGCATCGCGTCCGCGGCCTCCCGCTCCGGATTCCAGAAGGTCGCCATGCCGGCGTACACGAAGGCGGGACGGTCAACCCTGCGCAGGATGAGCATCTCCATCGGCTCACCGACCGCTATGCCATTCCCCGTGACCCAGCCGTGGACAGAACACGGGATCCCGTCGAGGAAGGGCATCACCCGTACCCGGTCGGAGTGCTGGGTAAACCAGACAGCCGCGGCCGCGGCATCGGCGTCATCGGCGACCCACCGCACGTACTCCCCGCCGCCGTGCCAGCCCTCTTTGTTGTCCGCGACCCAGACCGAGCCCTTCGGTCCTGCGATCCGCCGGTGCGCGACCGGGCCGTCCTCCGGCTTCACGATCGTCGTGGGCGCGCGCGGAATCCGCGCGGCATCCCAGAGCCCGTCTGCCAGCATCTTGTCCTCGAGTGCGGCCTGCGTGGCGGGTCGGACGCCGTAGACGGGCCTACCGAGCGCCGCCGCGAGCGTCCCGAAGCCCGCCTGGAGCACACGGGCTTCCCCGTCCGGATCGAACTGCGCGACCGCCTCGGCAACGTCCTGCGACGGTCGCAGCAGCGATTGCTCGAAGGACCGCAATCCCTGCATGATCGTGGTGCCGGAGGCGTGGGTGAGCCGGATCTCGCAGTCGGGCAGGTCGCCTACGCCGGCGACCGCAGCCACGACCATGACGTCGGCCGCGCCCCGATTCCTGAGTCGTGCCACCGCTTCAGTGGCGATCGCCGCTGCCTCCACGGCGATGATCCACTTGTGGCCGCCGTAGATCGCGGCGAGACGGGCCTCGATGACATCCCGGTGATCCACGGCCCCGGATCGTAGGGCGCCTCCCCACCACCGGCAGCCCTATCGTCCGGTCTTCTCACCCAGGAGCACCGATGACCGACCTGATGCCCATCCTCGGCTACGACGCGATCGAGTTCTATGTCGGCAATGCCCGTCAGGCAGCCCATTACTACCGGACGGCGTTCGGCTTCGCGGTCGTGGCCTATGCGGGGCCCGAGTACGGAGTCCGCGACCGGGCGTCGTATGTGCTGGAGCAGGGCGGGATCCGGTTCGTGGTCACGGCTGGGCTCGGTCCCGAGTCGGAGATCGTGCGTCACCAAGCGCTCCACGGAGACGGGGTCAAGGACGTGGCGTTCGCCGTGCCCGATGTCGAAGACGCGTTCCGCACCGCCATCGCGCGCGGTGCTCGGCCGCTTGGCGAGCCGACCGTGCTCGAGGACGAGCACGGCAAGCTGGTCGTCGCCTCGATCGCGGCGTACGGGGATACGATCCACTCCTTCGTCGATCGCAGCAACTACTCGGGCGTGTACGCCCCGGGGTTCCGGCCTACCAAGCACTGGGCGGCCGCAGCGCCCGCGGGCCTGGGCGCCGTCGACCACGTCGTGTGCAACGTCGAGCTCGGAGAGATGGACGAGTGGGCGGCCTACTACTCAGACGTCATGGGGTTTGCCCAACTCCACCACTTCAACGACGACCAGATCTCGACTGACTTCACCGCACTGATGTCCAAGGTGCTGTGGGACGGCAATGGCCGCATCAAGCTGCCGATCAACGAGCCGGCGCCCGGGCGCAGGAAGAGCCAGATCGAGGAGTACCTCGACTACTACCGGGCTCCTGGGGTGCAGCACATGGCCCTCGCCACCGAAGACATCGTGGCAACGGTGGAGCACATGCGAGCCAACGGCGTGCGCTTTCTCGCGACGCCGGCCGCGTACTACGACGAGCTGCGCGACCGCCTGGATTGGTCCTCGATCGACGCCGACATCGATCGCCTCGCCGAGCTCGGGATCCTCGCCGATCAGGACGACGAGGGGTATCTCCTGCAGATCTTCACGAAGTCTGTCCAGGACCGACCGACGGTGTTCTACGAAATCATCGAGCGCCACGGATCGCTCGGCTTCGGGATCGGGAACTTCCAAGCCCTCTTCGAGGCCATCGAACGCGACCAGGCCGAGCGGGGGAACCTCTAGGACACGGAATCTGAGTTCACGGAGCGGCCGACACGCTCACATGTTGCGCCGGTAGCGGCCTCCGACGTCATAGAGGGCCGCCGACATCTGACCAAGCGAGCACACCTTGGCAGCTTCGAGCAGGGCGACGAAGGTGTTGCCTCCGGACACGGCAGCCCGCTGGAGCGCCTCGAGGGCCTCTGCGGCGTCCTTCTCAGATCGCTCGTGAAGCGCCTGCACGTTGCCGATCAGCTGTTCCTTGTGCTCGTCCGTCGACCGGACGACCTCCGAGGGCCGGACGAAGGGAGAGCCTTCGGCAGACAGGAACGTGTTGACCCCGACGATCGGGAGCTCCCCTGAGGATTTCCGACGCTCGTACAGGAGCGACTCCTCCTGGATCTTCGAGCGCTGGTACATCGTCTCCATCGCGCCGAGCACCCCACCCCGCTCGGTCAGACGGTCGAACTCGTCGAGAACAGCCACTTCCACCAGATCGGTCAGCTCCTCGACGATGAACGAGCCCTGGAGCGGGTTCTCGTTCTGGTTCAAGCCGAGCTCCTTGTTGATGATGAGCTGGATCGCCAGCGCCCTCCTCACAGATTCCTCCGTCGGCGTGGTGATGGCCTCGTCGTAGGCATTGGTGTGGAGCGAGTTGGCGTTGTCGTACAACGCGTAGAGCGCCTGGAGTGTCGTTCGTATGTCGTTGAACCCGATCTCCTGAGCGTGCAACGAGCGCCCGGACGTCTGGATGTGGTACTTCAGCTTCTGGGAGCGTTCGTCCGCGCCGTAGAGCGCGCGCATCGCCTTCGCCCAGATGCGGCGTGCGACCCGGCCGATCACTGCGTATTCGGCATCGAGTCCGTTGGAGAAGAAGAAGCTCAGGTTGGAAGCGAAGTCGTTGATCGCCAGCCCCTTCGCCCGGAAGTACTCCACGAACGTGAAACCGTTCGCCAGCGTGAACGCCAGTTGCGAGATCGGGTTGGCCCCGGCCTCTGCCATGTGGTAGCCGCTGATCGAGACCGAGTAGAAGTTCCGCACCGCGTGATCCGCGAAGTACTGCTGGATGTCGCCCTGCATCCGCAGGGCGAACTCGGTGGAGAAGATGCAGGTGTTCTGGGCCTGATCCTCTTTGAGGATGTCCGCCTGGACCGTCCCCCGCACCGATCGCAGCACATCGGCCTTGATCCGGTCGTACAGGTCTGCGGGAAGCACTTGATCACCTGTCACGCCGAGCAGCCGCAGCCCGAGCCCATCGCTTCCTTCCGGCAGCGGTCCGTGATACACGGGACGGGCCACGCCGCGGTCCTCAAACCGGGCAGCGATGGCGCGCTCGACGTCCTCCCAGGAGCCGTGCTCGTCGATGGAGCGCTCGCACTGCTGGTCGATCGCCGCGTTCAAGAAGAAGGAGAGCATCATCGGTGCCGGGCCGTTGATCGTCATCGACACCGAGGTCGATGGGTCGCACAGGTCGAATCCCGAGTACAGGCGCTTGGCATCGTCGAGTGAGGCGACCGAGACCCCGCTGTTGCCCACCTTGCCGTAGATGTCCGGGCGGCGATCCGGATTCTCCCCGTAGAGGGTGACCGAGTCGAAGGCCGTCGACAGCCGAGCAGCCGGCATGCCTGCCGATAGGTAGTGGAACCGGCGATTGGTCTGCTCGGGACCGCCCTCGCCTGCAAACATCCGGGTGGGGTCTTCGGTCATGCGCCGGAACGGGAAGGTCCCTGCTGTGAACGGGAACGAGCCTGGTTCGTTCTCCTGCATGCTCCACCGCACCCGATCCCCCCACCCGGTGAACCGCGGGAAGGCCACCTTCGCAACGGTGGTGCCCGAGAGCGTGTCGGTCGCGCCTGACACCGTGATCTCGCGGTCGCGCACCTCGTAGGTGACATCAGGTGCCGCAAAGCGAGCTGCGCGCTCGTCCCAGGTCCGCAACCCTTCTGCGGCGTCGGCATCGAGGCGCGCCGCAGCCTCTTCGATCGCGGCGGCGAGGTCGACGTCGTGATGCTCCACGACGTGTTTCAGGCTCTGGAGTTCTGTGGCGACTTCGGCCTGATGGGTCGTGCGATCGTTGTACGCACGCACCGCGTCCGCGATCTCGGACAGGTAGCGCACTCGGTGCTTCGGGATGATCGGATCAGCCTCGTCCGCGGCGGTCGGGAGCTCTGCTCGCGGTGCGAAATCGCGATCGGTGCGGGCATCGACCGCAGCCATCAGGGCTTGGTAGAAGGCGTTGGTTCCCGGATCGTTGAAATGTGAGGCCGTTGTGAGATACACCGGCAGGGTCGCGTCCTCTGCGTCGAACGCGCTGCGGTTCCTGCGGTACTGCTTGCGCACATCGCGCAGCGCGTCCTGCGCCCCCCGCCGGTCGGCCTTGTTGATCGCGATGAGGTCGGCGAAGTCGAGCATGTCGATCTTCTCGAGCTGTGTCGGCGCCCCGAATTCGGGCGTCATCACGTAGACCGCGAGGTCCGAGTGGTCGACGATCTCGGTGTCGGATTGCCCGATGCCCGAGGTCTCGAGGATCACCAGGTCGTACCCGGCCGTCTTCACGATGTCTGTCGCAGCCGCCACATGCGGTGACAGCGCCAGATTCGCCCGTCGCGTGGCGAGCGAGCGCATGAAGACCCGCGGGTGGTGCACCGCGTTCATCCTGATGCGGTCACCGAGCAGCGCCCCACCGGTACGGCGCCGCGACGGATCCACCGAGATGACGGCGACGGTCCGGTCGGGGAAGTCGGCCAGGTAGCGGAGCACCAGTTCGTCGACGAGCGAGGATTTCCCCGAACCGCCCGTGCCGGTCATGCCGACCACGAGGGCCGCCGATCCTGCTGCGGCCTCCTTGGCGGCATCCGCCAGCGGCCCAGAGGCTTCGGGATAGTTCTCGGCCACCGTGATCGCCTTGGCCACCGCACGTTTGTCCGTGGTCGTCAGCGCGTCGAGATCGACCTCGTCCGGGGAGGCCGTCGGGAAGTCCGCACCCGCGAGCAGGTCGTCGATCATGCCCTGCAGTCCGAGGTCTCGCCCCTCGTCCGGGCCATAGATCCTGGCGATGCCTCCCGCGGCGAGAGCTGCGGCCTCTTCGGGGAGGATCGTCCCACCACCGCCGCCGAAGATGCGCACGTCGGAAGCGCCTCTGCCGTCGAGCAGTTCGCGCATGTATCCGAAGAACTCGAGGTGCCCTCCCTGATAGGAGGTGACCGCCACCGCCTGGGCATCCTCTTGAACGGCCGCCTCGACAATCTCCGCAGCGGAGCGATTGTGGCCGAGGTGGATCACTTCGGCACCACTCGCCTGGAGGATGCGACGCATGATGTTGATCGCGGCGTCATGACCGTCGAAGAGGCTCGTCGCAGTGACGACGCGCACGTGCTCGTGCAGGGTGTACGACATCGATGGAGATTCTACGGGAGGACCGTCGCCGACCCGGCGTCAGTCGAACAGACCATCGGGCACGTCGACTGTCACCGTTCTCCTCGCGATGTCAACGGCCGGGACCAGTGCCGGCACAAACGGCACTTCAGCGGTTGATCCCCCCATGGTTGTCACAACGAGACGGTCCTGGGAAGGTCCGAACTCGACGCCGGCGACCGAGCCAACGGGTTCGCCCGCCGTTGTGACGACCGTGCATCCGATCAACTGGTCCGGCCAGTACTCGTCTTCGGCCAGATCCCGCCGTTCGTGTGCGGGGATCGACAGCTGCGTGCCCCGCAACGCGTCCGCTGTTGATCGGTCGCCGACTCCAACGAACGTGACGAGGAATCCCGCTCCGTGCTCAGCGATCGAATCTACGGAGAGCCTGCGGCCGTCATCGGACGTGAACGAGGCTCCAGGTACGAACCGATGGTTCGGAGCGTCGGTGAGCGGCTTGACGATCACGGCACCGCGGATGCCGTGCGCCCGAGCGATGTACCCGACCGGGATGCGATCGGGTCCCTCCACTAGTCGAGGAACTCGACGTCGACGGCGAGCCCTTCCTCATCGCCGGCGGCTGACGCGACATTGCGGATGGCGCGAGCCACGCGACCTCGCCTGCCGATCACTCGGCCCATGTCCGACTTGGCGGTGCGCACCTCGGCGACCACGGCATCTTCGCCGTCCGCGACGATCTCGACCTCGACGGACGAGGCATCATCGACGATGGCCTCTGCTACGTAGCGAACAACGTTCTCGACGATCTCGCCTTGCTGATCAGCCATCGGTGCTCGACTCCTCGTCATTGCTGGTCTCGGCAGACTCCGGTTCCTCGGCAGCAGCGTCCTCCGCAGACTCCGCTTCCGGGGCCTCGGCGGCAGCGTCCGCGGCGTTCGCTTCGTGTGGGGTTGCCTCGACTGGGCTGGCCTCAGCTGCGGACATGTCGGCCGCAGCGGTCGCGACCACCGCGGGCTCCGGAGCCGCAGTCGGAGCGGTCTCGCCGACGGTGTGGATGTCGCCCTTGGCAACCCGAAACTGTGTCCAGGCCCCGGAGATCTCGAGCAGCTTCTGGGCTCGCTCGGTCGGTTGGGCGCCCTTGTTCAGCCAATCGAGGGCACGCTCGTTGTCGATCTGGATGAGCGAGGGATCCTGGCGCGGATCGTAGAAACCGATCTGCTCGATGTACTTCCCGTCGCGTGGTTTGCGGGAGTCCATCACCACCACGCGATAGGAGGGCTGCTTCTTCTTGCCCATCCGCGTCAGGCGGATCTTCACGGCCATGCCGTCACCTCTTCTTCGCTCGACCCATGCCGGGGACCTCGAGACCCGGGAGCGGGTTCCGGCCCGAGGCAAGGGACTTCATCATCTTCTGTGCCTGCGAGAACTGCTTGAGGACGCTGTTCACGTCCTGCGGCCTGGTTCCCGACCCTGCGGCGATCCGGCGCCGGCGACTCCCCTTGATGATCCTGGGATTCCGCCGTTCGTCCGGAGTCATCGACCGGATGATCGCTTCGACGCGACCCAGCTGCCGCTCGTCCACCGAGACGTCACCCAGCGCCGCACCGGCGCCCGGGAGCATACCAATCAGCTGCTGCAAAGGCCCCATCTTCTTCAGCTGCTGGAACTGCTCGAGGAAGTCTTCGAGATCGAACGAGGCATCGCGCATCTTTGCGGCAGCGACCTCCGCCTGCTCCTCGTCGTAGGTCTCTTCCGCCTTCTCGATCAGGGTCAGCACGTCGCCCATACCGAGGATTCGCGACGCCATGCGGTCGGGATGGAAGACATCGAGTTCGTCGATCCCCTCGCCGACGCCAACGAACTTGATGGGACAACCGGTGACCTCGCGAGCCGAAATCGCTGCCCCGCCGCGGGCATCGCCATCGAGCTTCGTCATGATGAGACCGGTCAGTTCGGTGTGTTCCAGGAACCCTGAGGCGACGTTCACGGCTTCCTGTCCGGTCATTGCATCGAGGACCAGGAGCGCCTCGTGCGGCGAGGCGACCTTGCGAATGGCGGCGAGCTCTGCCATCAGCTCCTGATCGATCTGCAAGCGCCCCGCGGTATCGATGATGATGGCGTTGTTCCCCGCAGCGCGCGCCTCCTTGACCGCGGCCTTGACCAGTTTCGGCGCATTGGCCGTGCGGTCGGCGTACACCGGAACACCGATCCGCTCTCCGAGGGTCTCCAGCTGATCGATAGCGGCGGGACGGTGGAGGTCGGCCGCCACCAGGAGAGGCCGCCGACCAGACGCCTTCAGATGATTCGCCAGTTTGGCAGCTGTCGTCGTCTTGCCCGATCCCTGGAGCCCGGCCAAGAGCACCACGAGCGGAGGCGCAGGCGGCCTGGCCAAGGGAACCGCCTCCGCTCCGAGGGTGACGATGAGTTCCTCGTGGACGATCTTGATGACCTGCTGGCCGGGCGTGAGGCTCTTCATCACCTCAGCACCGATGGCCCGGGCCTTCACCCTCGCCAGCAGCGACTTGACAACAGAGAGGTTGACGTCGGCCTCGAGCAATGCGATACGAACCTCGCGCAGCGCCTCGTCGACATCGGCCTCGGAGAGGCGACCTTTGCCGCGCAATCGAGAGAACACACCGTCGAGGCGTCCGGAAAGAGTGTCGAACATGACAGGAGAAGACTAGGGACGGTTGGGTAACAGCCTGACTTCCTCATCCAGTTCATCGAGGATCGCGCGAGCGCTCACAACGGCGACTCCGAGGAGAACCGGTACGGCCGGCTGCACCGCCCAGTCGACCATACTTGCCATGAGCGCGGCAAACGGTCCACTGACATACGCTGCTGCACTGAGCAACACAGCCGTCTGCACCCAGAGCAGACGCCGCCGCGGAAAGGCCCGCCACACGAGGGCGTACGGTACAACGAGGAGCAACCAGTCGTAGCCGAGAAGGTGGGGGGCTGTGAGTAGCCCGACGACGACCGCCGCCGCGAACGAGGCCTCCAGGTGTCCACGAACCCGACGGAGATACCAGATGTACCCGGCTGCGACCGCGAGCGCAAACACCACGCCGACGGCGGTTGCTCCGGTAGTGCCGAGGTCGGGCGCCAAGACGAGCGCGGCGTGCAGAGCCGAGAAATGGGCCTCCGCATACGCCGCGTACTCTCCCTGCAGTTCGGTGAGGCGGCTGGCAAGCGCCGGCCACGCACCAGGGAGCAGCAGCCATGAGGCGGCGATCAACACGACGCCCGCCGTCGCCAGCGCTACGAGAACCTTCCAGTAGCGCCGGAACTCGGCGAGCCACCACAATCCGAAGCCGACGAGCAACTGCACCTTGTACAGGGCGAACCCGGCGACGAACCCGGCGAGAACCAGACGACGCGTCTGCAGCAACCGGTAGGTGGCGGCGAACAACAGGACGGTGAGCAGCGAGTTCTGGCCGAACTTGAAGTTCATATAGCCCGGGAGGGTCAGGAGCAGGGCAGCCATCCAGACCCAGCGGACCTCGACAGCAAGCAGTCGCAACGCCAGCCAGAGCATGCCGAGCGAGAGGGCCGACCAAACGAGCCAGAGAACCGGCTGCTGCAGACCGACGAAGGGTACGAAGTAGTACGCAAAGAACGGGGGGTTGAGGAAGCCCGAAGCCCCCACGATCTGGAAACCCGGAGCGTCATAGAGGTCGGGCCCAAGACCATCGAGAGCCAGGGACGCTCCTCGAGAGAACGCCGCGATGTCCGCAGCAAAGGCGGCGCCGTTGTGGTCGGTGACCCACCCATTGGCTGCGGAGCCGAGAATGAATCGGACCCACAGGGCGGCGACGGCAACGCCAAAAGCGCCGGCGGCGACCATGACGATCCAGGTCGACGTCGGTCGACGTGCCGCATGCGTAGAG
>Ga0255048_10000481_pt1 | contig 30882 bp, 43 predicted proteins | sample JV7_2_2_MG_FD_183619 | JGI IMG/M metagenome (GOLD analysis project Ga0255048, IMG submission 183619) | Seawater microbial communities from Jervis Inlet, British Columbia, Canada - JV7_2_2 | ecosystem: Environmental > Aquatic > Marine > Inlet | place: Canada: British Columbia | collected 2016-10-06
TGACACGCTACCCCCGGTGGCAGACCCGCCGGGAGTACCTTTTCAATGAGTTTATTCGCCATCATCTGTCATCAACGCCTTGGTCAGTTGCTTGAGACAACCATCGACAACCGTCAAATGCGCTTGGATTTGAATCCGCTCTTCTTTTATTAGGTTTACCATATCCTCGGGAGTCATGGGCGGCCACTTCTCGAGAATATATTTCTTGAATTTCTTTTCTTCTTCCGACTCGCCTCCGTGTTGTTCCATAAGTCCAATCATCTTTCGCTTTCAATCAATGCCGTTAGCACTTGCTCCGCGACGTGCGGCACGATCGCGTTGCCGAGTCCGCGCAATCGGTGTGACCGCTCGGGTATCCCATGAGCCACTCGACCCACGTCGGGTTCAATTGACCATTTACTGCATTCGGTAGAGTGTCTGCCGGGTGATTCTTTCTTTCTTGTCTCCCCGCACCGCTCACGCCTTTGTAGTCCCTCGCTGCCGGTGTAGGCCACATTCTTGCAACCATCCCCAACGTTCTCCCCGGTCTTTTCTTTTCTTGCCTCCGACGCTCCCACGAGTCTGGATTTTCTGAAGTTATCTTTTTGGATCGTGGGCTTGGCCAAAGTATCGGCTCCGAGTATCCAAACTCGGTCTCGTCGGTGTTTGGCATCGACGGCACAAGCTGGAACAACGACCGCCCCAACGGAGTAGCTTTCGGCCTCCAACGAAGAAAGCACGTCGTCGAGTGCCATGTTGATGATGCCAGCAACGTTCTCACCCACGACGAAGCGCGGTCTTGCTTCCCTAATAACGCGCAACATTTCCGGCCAGATCGCACGCTCATCATCCGCGCCTCGTTGCTGCCCGGCTTGACTAAATGGTTGGCATGGAAATCCCCCGGTAATGAGAGAGACGCCTCTGTACTCTCTGCCGTCGAGGTCGTGGATGTCGTCAATGATTGGCACGCTTGGCCAATGCTTTTGCAAGACTCTTTGGCAGAACTTTTCTCTCTCGCAGAACGCGACTGTCTTCCATCCGCATCGCTCGGCGGCGATTGCAAATCCGCCGATGCCACTAAAGAGGTCAAGGTGAGTTGCTCGGTCATCGTTCATTTCTTTTCTTCTTCATTCGCTTGCGTGCGAGTGTGCCGTGCATCCGTGGTGCGATCCAATTAAACTTATCACGGAACTCAATCACTTGACGGTTGATTGCCCATTGAGAGACGCCGAGCTTGCGCGATAGTTCGCGCTGATTCTTGCACCCGAGCGCATCGGGCCGGATGAACAACGCAAGCACGCAAGCGCGAACCATTACCGTTTGCGGCTTGGCGCGGTGCGGCACTAACCAATCAAGCACGGCATCGAGGGCGACGACTAGGCGGTCGACTGTCTGCTCTCCCATGTCCAAGACGATTGGCTCGCCCGGCTTGGCCTCGATCGCATCGAGATCGAACTCAACGTGCGGATGAGGCGCGCCGAATACGAAAGAGACGTGGTCGTCGTCGTTGTTCATTGTTGGATGCTCGTCGGGAGTTCGCTGCTTGTTAGTTTTTTCGCGATCCCATAATGGACACAACCCCAACCTTGGCCTTCCACCTCTGGTAATCTCTCAAACTTGGCGTCCGTGTTGGTGAAAACTAATTCTGCCCGCCTCGTTCCCTCTTCGTTTTGTATCGCGACGACTAACTCTCGCCCGATTGCCTCGCCCCCGAGAAACTCATTGATGTCTGCCGCCGCGCCGTCGTGAAAAAACCCGGCTAATGTGAAGCAGCATGATTTCACCGTCTTGGTTGGTTGTTCGTTGGTCACGCTATCGCCTCTTTCTCTTGCTCTGCTTTCAACTCTCTCAATTTGATTTTCAACGCTTTGAAATCTGCTTTGTCTCTTGCTAACCCGGTAAAGTAAACCGACTCCCGGTTGCCTCGATGCTTGTCGATGCTTCCCTCGATGGTCTTGATCCTCGCCCAAGGCGGCATCGCTGCGCCGTTAACGGGTGCTGACGACGTTTTTCCCGGTGGCTTGAGTGGTTTGCCATCTGCCTCCCAAAACGTCCGTAAGCGGGTTAATAGGGGTCGCCATTTGCGAATGGGTTGGTTGTTCATCATCCAACCGAGTGCCTCTTGCTTTTGATACCAATCGACCGCCTTCCACTCGACCAAGCCGATCGTGACCGAATAAGCCTTGACCTCGTCAATGGTTGGAATCTCTGCGAGCGAGTGGCTCGCGCCTTGGCGCGTTCCGTCTCCGCACTCGCCTCCGTCTACGTCTCCGTCTCCGTCTCCGTCTAGGCGGTCATGTGACGGTCGTTTGACGGTCACTTGACGGTCACTTGACCGCGCCGGGTACTTTGAAGTCGTCGCTCGGGTGCGCTGATTAAAGTTTTTAACCTCGAGAAACACTCGCCCGCGCTCGTCTTCATACACATCAATCAACCCCTCTTTGCTGCACTTGTCGCGCCACTTGGTGACGTCTTTGTCGTCGATTGAGTGAAGTGGAAACAATGCCGCTTTGAGTAGCTTGGGCGACCCGTGGAAGCGTCCGTAATCGTCTGCTTTCATTAGTAGTCGCAGAAAGAACCGTTCCTCGCTGGCGTTTAGTTCGTGGACGGCGAACGAGTCCGTCCAATCTCGTAAAATTCTGTTTGGCATGATGCTTATCCGTTGAAGTCAATGACCGGGTCGAGTGTTGAGATGCGGACTTTGCGGTACGGTGCGCCACTTCCGGCCCGGTTCCAGTTGGGGGACAGCTTTGGGCATATCCACCCGTCTCGATCGCGAGGGTATGCGCCCGATCCAAATCCCGCGGTTGTTTCGTCGCCGTGTTCGAGGTCGAGTGCCTTGATCTCGCCCGATAGCACTTGCAACCCGGCTTTGAAGAACAAGAAAAGCGCACCGATCTTGGCGATATGTTGGTATGTTTCCCAAGCATCTCGACCGACGTGCAACCCGATCTTGGCATCCCATGCAAACAGCAACCCGGTTTCGTTTATTGCGTACCCGTCTGGATTGTTTTTGACGTACTTGGCGAGCGGTTGATTGTCGAAGCGTATGCGATCGACGAACCGTTTCTCGTGCCGCTCAATACCGCACCGCGTCACCGCAAACCCGGTGCGAGTTAAGTATTCCGCGGTCTTGTCCTCGAAATCATCTCCTAGTTGTTTTCTCTCGTTAAATAACATTGATTTTCCCACTAATACCCGGCGATATTGACCACGATTTCGACAACTCAAGCCGGGAGATTTGAGCGTCGTCGTTAAACCAGTTGAGTCCAGCCATGACGTCGATCGTCAACTTGGCTAGGTTATCCAAGTCGGGTCGCTTGTCGTGCATGATGACCCCGAGAGCGCGTCGCGCTTTGGTCTCCGACTTTCGCATTGGAAAACGGAAATCGAGACGTAAACGCAACGCGCCTTTGAGTGGCTCGCTTGGGCCGTATGGTTGAAACATAGAGGTCAAGTCCGCCTTGGCTTGAGCGACGTGCGGCTTGGTAAAAAACCGAATGCCATTGCCGCACCGCATCGCGCCTTTTTGTTGGCTCGTCGCGGTTGGCGGATCGCATTGCACGTCGAAGTCCATCAGAACGGAACGTCGTTGTCGGCAACTGGTGAGGCACTTGGTGTGCTCGGTTGAGGCGTTGAAGTCTCGACCGGATTGCTGTCTCGATTGCCGCCGACGAACTCGAAGCGATCGACAACTATCTCGTGCTTTTTCTCGGCTTTGCCGGATTGTCCGCCCCATTGCCGGAACTTCAAACGCCCCTCGATGAGTATCGGCTCGCCCTTGGTGAAGTGCTTGCCGATGACTGACGCGGTCTTACCGAATGCGGTGCAATCAATAAAGCAGACCTCGTCTGGCTCGGGTTCTTTACGCTTTCGATTGATTGCCAAGCTGAACCCGCAAACATCGAGACCGGACTCGGTCAGTTTTAGTTGAGGGTCTCCGGTCATCCGACCGCCTAATATCACTTTGTTATAGTTCATATTTTGTTATATTTTCTCTTATTTTTTTTGCTAACGTCCGAATCTCTTTGTCTAGTTTTGGATAAGCGTCGCATTGATCAAGCACGCTTTTTTTTGCGTAACTAACAACCGTTCTCTCTCTCCCGAATGCGTCGGCGATTGATGTCGTCGTGAAACCGTGTGCCATCGCGATCGCCATTGAGACGTGTCTCGGCCAAATGAACCGAGGCAAGCGTGAGCGTGACAAGACTCCGTCGAGGTCAGCGTCGTAATAGTCGCAGACGTGGTCGAGTATCGACATGATCTCGGCCTCTTTCGCGTGTTCGAGCTTGGCGTCGAAACGGTGCAACGCGCTTGTGCTGGCTTGCCTGCTCATGGCTTGACCCTCCGCAACTTACGAACGGTCTTGTCTTTGTAGACCGAGACCGGGTCGAGAAATACGCGCAGCGTCGCGAGCCTCTCTTTCTTCGTCTCGTTCTCGTCCGTGGCATCAAGCCAAGCGGCTTCGAGCTTGTTGAGTTTAACGTCACAAGCGTTCGCAAACGCCTCGCGGGGTATGACATCCCCCAAAGCGTTAAAAACGGCGTGAGTAGACACGAACGAGCGCGATTGACCCGCCTCGGGCATCTCCCAACCGTCAACCGTGCCGCCGGATCGGACAATACCGAGAGCGGCGTCTCGGATTGCCTTTATGACGCGATCCGCGAGATCGCATTTCTCGAGCAGGGCGGGAAGACGGACGACGTCAAGCGTCGTCGTGTCCGCCTCGATCACCGAGAACGATGCCTCTTGTGCCTCTTTGCAAACCGGCTTGGCCTTGCAATAGCGGCATTGTTTTTCGCCGGGGTTGGCGAGCGCGTTCTCGTCATTAGCGTCGTTGATGATTTTTATCAACTGCCGCTCGGCGGTCTCGAGGTCGACCTCGTCATACCGCGCAATCGAATAGCCCGGTTTAATGTTAGGCTGAACGATCGCGACGCTGACCTCGTCGACGTCGTGGTTCGCCGCAACCATCACCGCGAGCGATCGCAGTTGTAGGTTTTGCGACGCCTCGAGTGTCTCGAGATAGCCGGTCTTGTAATCGATCACGAGCGCACGATCTCCGTCGATCACAACGAGGTCGGGCTTGCCGCTCATTATTCTCTCGACGCCAAACGAGTGTAGCCAGAGCCGCACCTCTTTGATCGTCTCGGTTGATTCGGCCCGCGGGTCAAATTCGCACTCCTCGTGAACAATCAACGCGAGTTGAGTGCATTCGTCCGCAAGACGTTCCTCGGACGGCGTCAACCCGTCCCGGTTGCCGGTCTCAACCGCTTCGTGAATCCGCGTGCCGGTTTGTGCGATCTCCGACGACGTGTCTGGTTGGTTTTTCGCCCGCAAAAACGAGGCGGGGCAAAGTGCGAGCCGCTCGGTCTCGCTTGCACTCGGCAAGCCTTGGCGTTCATCAAGCATTGACCTCCTCCGGTTTTTCTGCGACCTTTTCAAGTATCTCTTGCGCCCGCTTGTTCGAGTCGTCCATCGGTATATCATCAACCTCGGGCAGAAAGTCCGACTTGGCGAACACCGGAGTCGCAACGACCGGCTTGGCGTTGATGATTGGATCGTCACCGTACTCTGCCGCGGCTTTGACCTCCGGCGTCATCGGCAACCATTTAGCGAGTCGCTTGAAGACTGTCTTCTTTGCCATCTCACCCCAATGATCGACCCACGGGCCAGACTTGCCCGCCTTGGCTTTGTCTCGAATCGCGTTGATCTCTTTGACGGTCATCACCGTCGCGGTCTTCTCGCCGCTCTTGAGTGTCGCGATACAGTATGCCGCAATCGCATCCCCTCGATCGTCTCGACTGTAATCGATCAAGTGCTTGGTGACTTCGCCGCGGTCGAACTCGAACTCGTCATTTTCGTGGACGATTTCGGCGTACAACTTCCGCACGTCACCGTTTCGCAAGACCAACTCGACGACGCCTTTGTAATCGACGATGAGTTGCACGTTGTTTCCGTATGGAATCAAGTGCGCGCGCCGGTTGTCCGGCTCAAGTCCGAGAGAGGCGCAGTCAAGCAATGCCTGACAAAGCGACTCTTGCGAGCAGTTTTGTAGCTTGGGAACCTTTTGCAATGTGGTCAAGGCGACCCGCAAGAATCGGTCGCTCGTCATTATCGACGGGAGCGCCGTCTCGATTTCTGCGCTGAATTGTTCACTTTTCATCAATTCGCGCACCGTTGTTTTTTTGTTTGTTTTTTGTACTTCGTTCATGTCTCTTGTTTTTGTTGTTCGCACTCCGCGAGAGTGCGTCTCTTGTTTAGTCGGCTCCGAGCGATCGGAGTCGGCTTTCTTTATGTCATCACTCGGCGGGTGAATGTCGTGTTGTGTTAGATCGGGAGAGCTCCCATGCAACCCGAGAGGGTCGGGATTTGGCCGCGCCGTGTGATGACTAAACTCGTTCATGCCCCGACTGCCAGCAATCCAACGATGCCGATCGTGCCGATGGTGAAAAGCCAAACGATTGCCGTGCAAGCGATCGACCGCGGGTAAGTGTTGTACCGATCCGCGCTCGAGTGGCGCGTTGAAAAGAATCCGTCAAGATGCGGATTCTCTTTGTGAAACTTCCGGGCATAAAACGCCGCGAAAGAGTTGTTGATTTTGAACTCGCCGTGCCATTGCACCGACGTTTCCCATCGTATCCGCTCAACGATCGAGCGCGCCGAGAACGACTTGTGTCCCGCTCGGATCGCGTCTTTCGTGAACGCGCAGAACAGCCGCCAGATAACGGGATGTTCTTTGTCGTATCTTCCAAACCGCGCCGCGAGCGTCGGTCTGATCGTCATTGTGTTTTGTGTTGTCATGTTGTTTTTTCTCTAGCCTCGACGGTTTGTTTGTCGAGAAAGTCGTTGAAATCAGTATCTCGGACACGATAAACGCGCCCAAATTTAATTGCGCCAAGCCGCCCGTCGGTGATCCAGCCTCGCACGGTTTTAGGTGTGACGCGCATCCGCTCGGCAATCTCTTGGGTTGTGTTAAACATTGTTTTCGGGTTCGCCAACGCACCTCGCGACCTCCGAAAGCACAATAAAGGCGGTCGATTACGGTGTCAACCCCTGTTTTGGCTTCGAGTTGTGTTTAATTGTGGGCTGATTTTTTTTAATCGAGTCCAGATATTGACAAGGTCAACACGTTTAACGGTTTGCAACTGTTAATTGAATTGATCACAAGTCTGGTTTCGATGTGTGTTTATCTTGACGGAGTCAACACGTTTATCAACGGGTCGGTGATAAACGCACTCGCTGCGATGCTCAAATTTCGCGTCTAATGAGCCGCAACGATCTCGTGCCTGAACTCTTGCCCGCGGAAATAAAAACGCAACCAGCACGCACCCGTGGGCTTTGGCGGCGCACCGCGCTCGATATGCCATCCACCTTCGCCGTCGGCATATTCATCTTTGTACCCCGGCGTGCGAATATGCGTTTGAGTGTCTTGGTATGGCTTGCCCGCTTGGGAGAGTCGAGCGCGTTGGATCGGGACTAGCCACTCGTCGTGAGTGTGTCCCGTGTAAACAAAGTCGGCGTCCGGCAGAAAGACCGCCATCCGGTTCGTCTGTATCACGCCTCGAGTGACCGGCCCGCCGCCGCCAAACCCGTGATGATAAAACAGGTTAAACGATCTCGAGACCGAGCCTTTGGCATAGTTTAATTGGAACCGAATCCATCCAGAGTAACCGCCGAGATGGATCGTGTGGTCGCCACTCTTTTGATTGAGCCGGTCGACGAGTCTCTCGGTGAGGTTGGTCTCGTGACGCTTCAAGATTGACGTCTCGTGATTGCCGGGACTGATTTGCAAAAACCGATCCGCGTATGGTGCGAAAAACTTCGTCGCCTCGCCGACCATTAGATCAAGATAATTGCCGCCGATGTACTCGGGCCGCAATTGCGTCGTGTCCGCGCGCCGATCCCACTTGCCTTGCATGGCGCAAAACAGATCACCGATGTCGATGATGTGTGCGTCGCGCTCGACTGCTTGCTCGAGATGCAATCGCTCGAGTGCTTGGTCGCAATGCGTGTTGTCGTGATGCCGGTCGCTCGTTAGCAAAAACCATTTGCTCTCGCCCGCCTTGAGTTTCAGCGAGACGTTGAGACATCCGCGATGATTTTTTTCGACTTTCATTTTTTCATTTGTTCCGTCCACCACTTGAATGCGGCAGGGTTCTGTTTCCAGATTGTACAAATCCCGGTTGCCGTCCGACTCACGATTTGCTCGTGATCGAGATTTGTTGTGTCGACCAGATCGAGACTGACCAAAAGAGCGTGCAACACTTCGTGCAACCAAGTCTCGGCGACGATCTGCGCCGAGTTGTCGCCGTTGATAACGATCAATTGATTCTCAAAGTCGCACCATCCGTGCGCCTCGCTGCCGATCTGAATCGCGTTGTCGACCCATCGGATCGAATATGTGAGGTTTAAGACTTGGACTTTGGTCGGCTTCGTCATTGAATCAATCTTGAATAACCGGGTTGAGTGGTATCGTTTTCATCCGGCTCGACGGACTGCTTGGCGATTGCACGGGTCGTGAGTCCCTCATGCGTGACCGCCGGGGTCGTTTGACAGAGATAGGTGAATTGTCCGGTCGAGTCCGGCGGCGTGATGACGATCTCGTCGTCCACGATGTCAACGAGCGTGTCGTCGCCAAGTCCGCCCTCGGTTGCCTCGAGTTGCTTGGTCGCAATCTTGGCGATGATCGTGTCAACTGGTTCGCCGTCCACAAACGTCTCGGGGCGACTTGTGTCGATCAAGTAAAACAAGATCGCCCGGTTCGCGTTGGATGACGTCGAGGTCATTCGTGTGTGAGTCCATGCGTGCGCGTTGCTGATCGGGATGAGCGACTCGCCGATCGTGTCGATGTAATCCGAACCGGACAAGACCGGGGATGATACTGGAATCTTCCACTCGCCCAAGCTGCTGCTTGTCGTGCGGAATGTCCCGGCGTCAAACCATGATTCGATCGGCTCGGTATAACCAAGATAACTTTCGACCTTGTACGACAAGAGCGCGGACTGCTGCTCGAATCTAAATTTGAATCCAAGCGTTTCGGCTCGGGATCGGACGCCTGAAATCGAAACCCATCGGATTTTGTCCATAACGTCTTGCGCTGGATAATCTGCATATGGGGCAAGGTCGTCGGGAAAGTCTGACTCGGTGAGGATTGGCACGCCGAGGTTTTGATAAAGCGTCTCCGTGTCCGACCCCTCGGTAAATGAGGCGTAACAATCGCGCGGCCCAATCTTTTGGCTGAATAAGTCCATTCGGATCGGCGTGACTTGCTCCGCGCCAAACTTGACCTCGTCAATGCAGAGCGGGCGGAACTTTTTGCATCGCTTGATTTCGGTCACGAGATCGTTGTAATGCTCTTTGAGTAGGTTGATCCGCGAATACATTTTGTCGTCGCCATTCTTCGCGACAACAAAGTCGTCGATCGACGTGCTGATCTGTCTCCGTTTCTCAAGCTCGACCGATACGTCGTTGATGATCGTGTACGGGTAATTTCTATTTGCAAACGACGCGAGTTGAACCGGGGTGAATGCGGTTGCGATGTCGCACGTTTGGAATCCGACAGTCGACAATGTCAGCGCGCCGATGTTATTGAGCGTGAAGTCGGCCCCGGCAGCGGCGGCGGGATCGTTCTCAATGTCGCGATGAGACCACTCGGACATTCCGTCGCTTGTCGATTCATCTGAAAACAACTCGTACACCCGCAACTGCCGCGGGCCTTCAAACATCCGGTGAAACTTGAGGTGATGACTCGGCCAACCGGATCGAGTGCCGCTTGGCCGGTAGGACAACGACCGATCGGTGTTGTACTTGAGGCGCGCATCGCCGAAATAATCAAGTTCAAGCTCGAAATGATTTGAGCCACTCAAACCGCCGAACAATGTGGTCGGGTTGGTTGGCGTTAGATCGCTGGCAATTGGCCAATGCTCGGTTGATAAAAGCATCGCGCCCTCGGTCGTGAGTACAACCGACTCGCCGGAGGTCGTCGCGATGTCGGTCATCGCGGTCTGATATTGCGTGACGTACTCGCCGACCGTGATGGTCGCCGCGTTCTCGGTTGAACTGATTAAAGTCTCGCCGACTCCGTTGGTCGGCATGGGATAACCGTCGCCGCCGGTCGATTTTATCGGGGTCGGGATGTTGGTCTCGAGGGATGCCGCGGAGCCGCCACTCGCGCCGAGATTGAGAACGCGCGGTGTATCGTTCCACACGAGCAGATTGCTCGACCTCTGCCACAAATAAAAAACATCGTAATTTGATGCGACCCCAATCGAATAGCCATCTGAGGCGTCCGAGCCGGGGATATTGGCGGAAGAAAGCGCGCCGGTTAGTCCGTCAAAGCCGTTAAACGTCACGCTACCGAACTCGGGAGTCGAGCCGAGTGTCGCCGCGCGAAAGTAAGAGAGATCGCCCCGGTGAAAGATTAGATCGCCGACGAGTGTGCTGTCGCTGATCGTCGGGACATATCCCCCGCTCGCGTACTCGACGCCGATGTCGGTGTATGTGTGAGCGTCAAAAGTGATTCTACTCATGGCTGTTTGTCATCATTGAATCAATCTCGAGTAACCGGGCTGTGATGCTTCGTGAATTGGCTCGACCCCGGACTGTTTGCCAATTGATCGACCTGAAGATGTGACTCGGTTTGATTCGTCTCGCTGCCCGACCATCTCGATTATGTTGTACAAAAAACTCGCGTTTGTGATGTTGTTGGCGCGCATCGATGCTGCGATATATCCGGCTTGATAATCAAAGTGCAGATAGCGCGGGTCGCCGCTTCGTGTCTTGAAAAAATACTTGTGGCTCGAGTCGTATCCGCTCGAGACGTTGTCGCGCCGGACGCATTGCTGCGACCAAGCCGGGATGACAACGGTGTAATGCGTGCCAAAGCGAACCGTGATTTGGTTCTGCGTGAGGTTGTGGATTTTTAGCGCGTTGTATTTATTCCACGAATCCGAAAAATCAAACGAGTCGTCAACCGTGTCGCCGATGATGATCTCCGCGACCGCGAATTTCCAATGCTTCTCCGGTGCTGGCTCGCCGAACTCCCAAAGATAAAGAACGTCGCCGTCGATCGTTTTCGTGTGCGCCTTGAGACTGCCAGCGAGGCCCATCACGTTTGACGTCAGCGCATACTCTCTTGTCTCGTTGACGTAGCTGACGACTGCCCCGCTTGCCGCCGTGTCGTATGTCGCTTGATTGTAACTTGCCGGGATGGTCGGCTCGAGCGGGCGGTCGCGATGCAGTACGGAATAAAGAACCGAGAGATCGTCGTCGTCGTGGTTGCCGCTTGTGTAAAAGAAAAACTCTTTGCCGACGTAAAACTCAATCGACGGGTCGTCGTAAGTGATGAGTGGCATGACATATGTCGACTTGCCGTCCAACGCTTTGTTGATGACGGCATCGGCTTCCGCCCACAACTCGTTGATCTTGTCGGCAGTCGGTAACTCGTTGCCGGTTAGATGCGTTAAAGCCAAACTGCTTGCCCACTATTTATTGATGTGCCGCCTTTTGCGGTTGGGATTACGTTAGTGCCTTGGGTCGTGAACTGCGTCCGCTGACCCGGCGTCGATTGAGGGCGCAACCGCATGATCGCATCCCATAGTTTATTGAACTCGTTGCCGAGCTTGCCTCCGAATTGGACTGTCGGTTTTGTGATCATGTTTACTTATTTGTGTCACCGTGATCGCCTTGGCCTATGCTTCAATGACGTCCCCGTAAAGCAACGTCGACCAAGTGTCCGCGTGCCACCATTCGTTTGTGATTTGGTAACTGCCATTTGCTTGCTGCGTGATTGTCGGCGTTCGTTTGAGGTAATAACCGGCGAGTAACGAGAAAAAGATTGTGCCGGGGATACTCTCGGCACTTGTCAACCCGGCTTTTGAATAAATGCGATTGACGTTTGTCATCGAGGCGGCTCCGGTGTCATAGGTTGGCGCGACTGTCATCGTTCTTTGGACGACGATTTGGCTTATCGTGTACGAGGTCGTCCCGGCTTTGATTAACGTCTTGAATGCCTCGGCGTTTGTGTCGCCTTCCGCCAAGACAACGTCGCCCTCTTTCTTTGATCCGTTTTTAAAGTCGCGCAAATTCTCTCGGGACGATTGTGCCAAGTCGATCCAATCGGGATGGCTTTCAATATCTTTCTCGATGTCGTTACCGGCGACCGTCCAAATGGTCGTGATCTCCGTCTCCGCGTTTGGATCGGCTCCGTCTTGCGCGTCGGGTGCGGTCATTACGCACTCGGACATTGGGCCATCCTCGTCGGGTGAGATACGGAACGTGTAACCGGCTTGGCGCATTGCCGGAACCATTCCGAGAATGTCGTCTTTCAGGCCGCGGAATTTTCGTGTCGAGCGGTATCCGGTTGTCGAGTTCCATTCGATCTCCCGGTCTTGCTCGATAACGGTGACGTTGCCTTTTCGTATCATGGTTTTAAGACTTGCGTGTTCTCCGCGGTTTTTTTAGATGCCCGCGCAATCTCTTTTTGTTGTTGGATTTGTTGCTTGAGTAAATTGATCTCGGGCGAGATGCCCCCACGGAATCCGCCGATCCGTGCGAGTGCGTCGGCTTTGAGTTTTGTCGGCTTGCCTCCGCCACCGCCGCCACCGACCCCGGCAAGCCCGGCTTGATCGGCCTTTTGCCGAGCGGCTTTCGAGGCTTTCTCGCGAGCTTCGACTTTCTCTTGCAGTTCGACCATCGACGTACTCATCGCGTCTTGAAACGCTTTGCCGATCGACTTGAGGTCTTTCGCCAACTCGGAGTCGGTCAAATCATCAGTCGGCCCTTTCCCCCCCATCGCTTTCGACGCAAGTAAGATCGGCACGTTGGTCATTTTCGCGCCGATTTTCATTATTTCGTGCATCGTGCCTTTGGCGTCTTCTTTTATCTTGTCAAAATACTTCGACGCGATCTCTTGAGTTTTTACGACCGCCGCGGCGAGCGCATCGATGATGACTTTGACGTGATCGACAACCGAGACCGCCGATCCCATTGCGGAGGTCGCGAGATTCAAAAAGATCGGAAGCGTCTCGGCTTTGAACGCTGCCAACTGATCTTTGAAGTCCGCCGCCATTCGTATTTGCTCATCCGCCATGACCGTCCCGCTATCGCTTGCGGTTTGCATCATGTCATCGAGACCCTCGGTGAACATTCGGATGTTCTTCAAGCCCGCCTCGGCTCCGAACAATTGCTGGATCGCGCGCTTTTGTTGCCCGGTCGGGACGATGCCTTTGAGTTCTCCCGCGACACGCTTGAACAAGTCCGCTTTCTCGATGCCGATTGCCTCGTCTGCCGTGATGCCAAACATCTTGAACGCTGCCGCGGTTTCTTTGTTACCGACGGCGAGACGACCTTGAGCCTCATCGATGCGTTGCAACGAGATCGCGAGCGAGTCGGTTGTCGATCCGCTCATCTTCGCTGCGAAATCTAGTTTCTGAAAATCTTCCGTGCCGATGTTGAGGCGTCTCGAGAGATGGTCGACCTTGTTCGCTGCCTCGAGCGCGTCTTTTGTGAACTTGCCCAACGCGGCAACGCCGAACAGCCCGACCATTTTGCCAGAGAGCGAGCCTTTGATCTTCTTGCCGACATTCTTCGCCATGACGCCCGCCTTTGTGAGCGTCTTGTTATAGCCCTTCGAGTCGGCTCCGAGCTTTACGATTAGACCGCCGAGCAATCCCATTAGTTTCGCGCCTCCGGTGTTGAATGTTTAAAGCCGGGAAAGTGTCTCTTGGCTATCTCATCGAGGTCGTCCGACATTTCTTCCGCCATTTCGCGCATCTCGAGATCGTGATCGCCAACGAGTTCGCACCCGCCCTCGATCTCCCAAAAAGAGAAGTAGTCAAAGAGTGCCTCGCCAAACGGTAAATTGAGTGCCTCGGCGCGCGTGTAACCTAGCTTGGCGCAGAGTGTCGTCTTGAGTACCGAGAAGAACGGCGCGCCGAGTCGGTTGCTTGGTTTGTCGTTTGATTCAAAGACCTCGGGCGATGTCATCGCGTCGCCGACGTAGTCGTTGAACATCTTGATTTTTGACAAGACGTTGAAGTTCCCAACACGCCAAGCCCAAATTCTCATCCGCCACGGCAACCACTTGTCGTCCGCGAGCGTGTGGAACTCGTCCCAAGTATGCGCGCAGATCGTGACCCCGGTGATGAGCGACTCGTAATCGCGAACGGGATCGCACCCGTGCCTCTGCAAGAGAATTGCGTGACCCAACGAGAACGGTTTCAGACGTAGCCCGAGAACCGTGTACGGTTCCGGCGCAATCGCGTTGAGAAACTTCTCGTTTGTTTTGTCTGCCACACTATCAAGCCAAAGTTGTAGAGTCTTGCACCGCGCTCGATGCGTCGGCTCCGGTCGTCTCGTTGTTTGCGTCCCATCGTTGCAACGTCACGTCGAAGCTCGCGACGTCCGTCTGCGACTTGGACTTGCTTGCGCTTGTCACCAAGTAGTGATGATAATGGTAACTTGATCCGCTCGCCTTGCTGCCGATGTCCGCGTCGTAAGTGTTGGCGACAAACGGTTCTTTAACGATGCAACGATCGCCGATGCCGGGGAGTACGTTCGAGGTCTTCGCCCTCGCGAGCGTGTCGCCGGTCGGGTAACACGTCAAAGAAACCTCGCGATTCTTGTCGCTAATAACTTGGCCAATGGTCGCACCGGCCTCGTCTTTGAGTTGCACGGTCTCCGCGGCCTTGGTGACGCCTTGAGAGTTGAATCGCCACCGACCGCCCGCCGCACCAACGACAGAGTGGTCGACTGTCGTGTACGCACCAGCGGACGAACTCGCGACGGTCTTTAGAATAACGCCCGAGGACGATTGGCCAAACACCACTCCGAGACCTTTGACCGTTGCCATGACTTACGAGGCGATCGTGGTTGAGATGTCGGTCGAATACTTCGTGACCTCGACGTCGAAGTTCGTGACGTCGGTGTTACTCTTGGACTTGCTCGAGCTTGTCACGACGTAAGTCCCGGCGACGTCTCCGTCGTCCGCGTCCGTAATGACGCACTTGTCACCGATGTCGGGCAGCGAGTTTGCGGTCACGGCATTGGCTAGACTTGACCCGTGCGGGTAGACCGTCAGTCCAACCACGTCGCGCGGATCGTATACGACCATGCCCTTCGTCTCGCCGTCTTTATCTTTGACGATCACGGTCTCGGCCTCTTTCGAGATTGATTCGCCCGTGATCTTCCAACTCGATGCGGCGGCTCCGGCAATCGCAATCGCCGTTGAACTCACACCAAACACCACTCCTAAACCTTTGACTGTTGCCATATCGTGTTAAGTTAAAAAAACTCCCATTTTACTTTGCTTAATTGGTAGCGGTCACAATGCGGAGAGGCACGCGATCAGATCAAATTCGATCGAATCCTCAAACGTCCGACCGTCTGTCGCGCTCGTCTGGCCGCGGTCGATCACGCCGATCACGGTGAATGCGGCGACTTTCCCCGAGAGCGTCGTCGCCAAGTTGTCCGTCTTGAACAGGTCAATCACGGACTCGGCAAGCGAGTTGTGAGTCGTGAGCGCAGTCGTCGCCCCGGCATCGTTGTCAGCGGTCGACTTGACCGTCACCCGCGCCCGGCAAGAATAATTCCCGGTCTCTGGCAAGAGTTCTTCGCCGCCGTCGCACTCGACAACCGCACACGGTATCTGCCTCGAGTCGTCATCTGCGCCCGTGTAGACGTTGGCGACGGGCGGACTGCCCTCATCGTCAATGATTTTCTTGAGCGCGGTCTCGACGGTTGAGTTGAGTGATGCCATTAAAATGAAACGAACTTGGCCGCCGTGCCGGATAGCTTGCCCGCAGCACTTGCGCGGAAGATTCTTTTGACTTGGGACTCCATTCGCTTTTGTCGATTCTTGTAAACTTGCGCGAGGATGCGCGACTCGAGTCCCGTTTCTTTGATGTAAGAGACCGCGTTTGAGAACTGGATGAACTTCTCCCGAACACCTTTGCCGAGCTTCTCTTGATACCCTCCCGGCGCATCGTGGCGCGCTATCCATCGCTGCACCTTCAGCCCGAGCTTGTAAGCCGCGGTCGACCATCCGTCTTTGGCAAAGCCGATCCGCTTGAAAACTTTGTCGCGATACTTTGACCACTTGGCGGGCGGGACGACCATGCGGATTTCTTCTTTCCACCGACCGATCGTCTTGTCGTACTTGCCGCCGCCCGCGATGCGACCCCGGTTGCGTCCGCCTTTGCCTCCGCTCGAGTTCCCGTCGCGCAACAAATCTTTGTGATGCCTCTCCATGTCCGAGAGCGACGTCGAGGCGACCGCCCAATCTGTCAAGAAGACCGTGCCGTCTTTTTTGCGAAGCTCTTGAGTGATCCACCTGTTTGATCCGTTAGCGGCGATTTGCGCCTCGATGAGTGACTCGGGTGCTTGAGCGAATGCGTTTGCCAAGTCTCGACGGATCGCGCTCTCGCCCGCCTTGAGATGCTTGCGGCTTGTGGCACTCCCGAATTTCTGGAACGGAGGCGTCAACGCGATCGCGTCTTTCACCGCGAGCTTGGCTTGCTGCTTGAGCGTCTCGTCGAGTGTCTTGTCCGTCACCGCGGCGAGTTCCCTCAACGCTTTACTCAAGCCGCGCGTGTCGACCGTGACTGTCGTCGTGATGTTCATCCGTTTGGATCGGCGCAGACAAGCCGGACAAGCGCGCCGGGTGCGTCCGTCACGACCTCGGTGATCTTGTAAGTCTTGGTCTCGAAAACGACCGAGTGACCGACCGACGGGATCGCGCTTGAGAAAAGAGACTTGCGGATTGAGAACGAGATCGCCGCCTCGGGTGCGAATCCGCCACTCCCAAGATCATCTTGCGATGACAATCCGCTCGGGTTGCAAGCGTAGGTTGTCGAGTTCCACGTCAGAGACTTCGAGAGAACAAGCTCAACCTCGGCGAGTGCCTCCGCGATTTCTGTTCCGAAGCTCATCTTTTAGTTTAGTTAACGCCAACGCGAGCCGTTGACACTCGATCGACTGCGTTCGTTTCTGCGCCGACCACCAATCCCCCGAGGCGCGCGAGGATTTCTTGCATCCGGGCATCCGGTACAAACCAACCTGAAATTGATGGGGTAAAGCGTTTAGCCGCCTCGAGTCGGATGACTGTCTTATTCGCCGGAATCACGACGACCCTCGTCGAGTGGCATCCGCAAAGCAGTATCAAGCAGAACATTAACGCCGCTCTCGTCACCGTCGGCAATCGCCGCGTCGATCTCGTGCAACTTATCAATGAGTTTTTCCCGGTCATCTTCCGCTTTTGCGAGTTTGCGCTTGAGCCAATAGACGATGAGCGCGGCTGCGATCGAGATGAGCGCGCCCGTCACGCTTTCTTCTTTGCGATACCGCGTGAAACTGAGTATCCCATCGCGGACAATACTGTCGCGACGAGGCCGAGAATCTTGTCGCCACCCGATTCGGGTGCGATCACTCCGCTCGCGTAAAGTAATCCGGCAACTGCCGCGACTACGCTGAACCAGAACTCGCTGGTCTTGATGCCAATCTTTGTGTCGTCTTCCATGTTATTTTTTAAGTTCTTTTGAAATTCTGATTCCGATGTACACGATCGAGATCGCGGTGAGCGTAATCTTGAGAGAGAAATCGATCGCATCGATTGGCCAATTCCCGACGCCAATTATTGTCATTAGAGCGCATTTCAGGTCTTCGATTTTCACCGCATCCGTTCAACTCTGGACGGTTTCAGTCGGTTGATTCAGCCGGTGGGGCCGCTTCCTCAACAGGTGCGGCTTCCAATCCCAATTGTGCCAAAGCGAGTCCGGTAATATATTCAGAGTCTGAACCGGCAGCGTCTGGCGTCCAATCGCGCCACTTCGGCCCTTTGACTTGCAGCAGTTCAGAATGAATCAAGCCGGTGGCGACAATCGGGTTGCCGTCCTCGTCGGTCAGGTTGCGCTTTGAGAAGCATTCTAGGCTGTACTGCATCCCAAACATCTCTGCGCTGTTTAGGTTGATGTTGACGATGCTGGCGTTCAACGCCTCTGTCGGTATTGTATTAACTGTTATCATTCAGATTCCTCCGCTGGTGCTTCCTCCGCTGCCGGTGCTGCCGCTGCGACTGCCGCTGCGTATGCCGCTTTGACTTCATCAGTCCAGACTGCTCCCGCAACTGCTTGAGTCTTCGCATCCTCGCCGCTCACATCATCGCCGGGGGCGAGAACTTTGCGGTGATAGGTGCGGCTCAATTCCACTCCGTCATCGGTTACAACTGTGTCGGTGCGAACACCGATTGAACCGTTTTCGCCAACCTCAAGTTGACCCGTAACTGTTTTCTTTTCTAATGCCATAATTGTTAAACTGAATGTATCACTTCACTATGTAGGTGAGTTGACCAATCATTTCGTGAACAGACCCACTCCATTTTGCGATTGCTTCATTATTTGTGACTGCAATGTTGCTGCCGTCGAGGTCGTGAAAATAAAGAAAAGCACTATCGCGTCCGCCGATTAAACCGACCGCAGTCCAATCTCCGTCGCCCACATATCCAATCGTCCCTGCGGGATAGGCAGCCGCTACGTCCGAAATGACAAAAGGCAGTCCAGCAATTTGAAATCGGCTTGCATTGGCCGCTGGAGCCAATGTTGCTACATAATAGTAAACAGTCACTTGTTGGCCAATCCGAGTGTATCTCGCATAATTCGCGTAAAAAGTGCCGCCGTTTGGCAATGTCGGCGTCCAAGTGCCTTCCTCATAATCGTCGAGAGTGTTTGCGTCTGCGCTGGCCGATTGCGTAGCGGGAAACTTGATGCCGCCGGTTGTTACCGCAATCCCGTTCGCGAAGGTCGCGAGTCCCGCGCTTGAGATGGTGAGGCGAGTTGCATCTGCTGTTTGAAATTCTAAATTAAATGCTGTATCTGAACCTGCTCTAACTGCATTTATTTCTGCAACTTGATTGGATGTTGTTCCAGTATCGGATGCACTAAAGACTATAGAAGGGCCAAATCCGTCCGCCATATCTCCCGAACTTGTGGCTTTTATATCTAAAATTTGTAAAGAAGCTGTAGTTGTAGAATGAGTTCTTGCAAAACTAGAACTTCCATTTGAAGCGTTTAGATTTGCTGCTGTTAACGCACCACTCGTCGTAACTTCGCCGGTGACTGCTAGTCCGGTGGAGGAGGTTCTAGCAACCAAAACATCAGCAATGCTTAAGTCTACCGCAGTCGGCGTGGTAAGTGTTAGGTTCGAGCTACTCTTACCATAAATCCCCGACATTGTTGACGAAGCTACAAGGTCATTAAATGTTATTGCGCCGTTTGACGTTGAATTGGATAGCTGCGTTATGCGAACATCATTTACTTGAGCGGCTAATTTAACAGCAACCGCACCCCCCACCATCAACTCCCCATCAGCCGGTGTCGCCGCAGTCGTTCCTATGCGAGCCGCTGTGGCATTCACTTGGACAATCGGCGTGACTTGCACCACACCCGTTGCAGACGAAGTGCCGTCTGCCGCACCAGCGCGGTCTTGCACAAGCAACGATTGGGTCGGGTTGGCGAACGCTAGGTCGTAATCAGCCACCGCGCCAACGCGAGTGAGTGTCAGATTATCAATCCAAAACGCCTCGGCTGCATCCAATCCGAATAGAAGATATTGTGTGCCGCTTAACCCGCTGCCTGCCGTGAACACAAACTCATACGCAGCCGTCGAATCTGTCAGCGTTATGCTTTCAGTGGTTGTTCCACCGGCTTGGAAAGTCGAATAAAGTTTGCTCCCGGCTGTTTCAGCTTTCGCATCCAATGTCAGCCGATATTTTTTGCCTTCGACCAAGCTGGTGAAATAAGAATCAGAGATATAAGACCGATTTCCAAAAGCGTCCAAATTGGCGGCAATACTGTAAGCAAGTGCTTGGTCTAGCTTCAACATCCCGCCATCGTTGGTCGGTGTTATTGCAACCGCCGACCAGTTTCCAATGCCGCTTGCAAATGTGCGATTGCCTGCGCTGGGGATTAGCTCGGTCTGCACTCCATACTGGTCTGCAAACGGCACGGTAGCGTTCTCGTAGCTCGCCGTTACCTCCGCTTGGGAAAGCGTCTTGTTCCAGAATCGGGCGCGGTAGATTGTGCCGTCGATAAACTGCCCAAGACCATCCTCGTTCGCGCCTATTCTTGCGTTAGTGCAATTGTCGATGCCGTGGCTTGCGCTAATCGTTACCGTGGCAACTTGGTTGCCGTTGTTGTAAAGAATCGCAGCAGTCCCGTCCACCGTCAGCGTAAGATGGTGAACTTTTAGGTCGTCCAGAACTTTAACGCCAAACGATGTCCAAGCTGTGTTATCGTTAATTGCTAAATTATAGCCATCGACGTCGCTTCTAGACGCCAAAATAAATCGCCCACCAGTTCCGAAATCAATGAAATGTTGACTTGTGCTGCCAAACGAATCCGATTGAATAATTAGCTCGAAACTGAACTTCGTTCCCAAGTCCGGCGGCGATGCAATGTCGATGTTGCCAGCCGCACCGTCGAATTTCAGGCCAGCCTCGGCAGCTTGGCCAAGGTGTTGAGCCGTTTGCTCAGCCTTGGTGTACTTGTTTTTGACGATGTTGAAACTCATCGGTTTTGTTTAGTCAAAAGGTGAATGCTCGATTGCAATGTACCCAACGCCGTCGCCCGCGGACACGTTCTCGATTGTGAACTGGTCGAGCGTGAGTTCTTCGCCGCCGGGTGCGACGAGGCTCATCACGTCGCCGGGTTCGAGTGGGATTCGCACCGATCCGCCGGTCTTCATAAAGTAGACCTTGCCAGCGTTCTCCGTCTTGGATGACTTGTGCGCCACCAAGATGAGGTTGTCGGCTTTGATCGTGCTTGCTCCGAGTACCGCGCTTGATGTTGCTCCGGCGATCGTCGTGTATGCGTCTGCGATTGCTATGTCTGCCATTTGTTTTTTCTCCTAAAGTTTTTTAAGTTTCCCAAGATAACATGATCCAACGACTCGCGCTTGAGTCGTAAATAAAAATCCCCATGTTCATCCCGTTCGATCCGCCCTTGTCGGCTTTCGTGTTTGTATAAATTCGGTTTGCCGCGGTCGTCTCGAGACTCGAGTCGTGCATGATCTTCAAGTCCCAAGTCGCGTGATTGTTGTAAATGTAAAGCATCCGACCATCTACCCCGCCCGTGATGCCAACGATGTCAGCGTCGCCCGTCAGGCCGGTGATGCGGATAAACGTCGCTTTGTCGGGGTTGATCGTCGCGTTGCCGCCCGTGACTGCCGTGTCGTCGAGTCGTCCGTGATGCAGTTGCCCGTCAGAGTCAAAGGCCACGATGCCCGTCACCGTCGCCGCCGAGATTGTAGAGTTGTTGATTGTGCCACCCGCGAGTGTTCCGATTGTCCCGCCGATGCTTGCCGCGGTAGCAATGGTCGACCCGTTGATCGTTGAGGCGTTGATATTGCTGAACGTCGAGACGCCGGTCGCGGTGATGTTTGCGCTCGTCGTGATTGCGCCCGTGATGGTGTTCGCCGCGGTCTTTCGCAGATACCGTGCGTCGGCCCCGTACACGTTCAAGAGCGCGTCGCCGTTTGCAGAGAGTGTGGCGTCGGTTGGCGAAACGTCGTCGTCATCCGTCACCAATCCCGACGTGTCAAAGAGCGACGGGTATCCGTTGTTGTTTGGTCGGATCGTGAACTTGCGGGCGGTGTTGTTGTAGTTGTTGAAATGAATGCCCTCGTATGCCGCGGTCTCGATCGACGTGTTGTTGTCGGTTGAGCCGTTGCGGAGTGTGATCGAATCGAGGTATCCGCTTTGAAGCGTCTTGCTTGTCACCGTTTGCGATCCGGTAAGGCTCGCGAAATTTGCCATGTGTGCATCCGCCGTGCCGAACGTCCCGGTCGCCGAGGCCAACGCGGTCACAAGATCGTTTGCGATCACGATCCGCGTCGCCGCCGGTTCGACGGTGATCGGCATCCGCACGTTGTACGCGCTGGCGACTGTCAAAGTTGAGAGCGTGAACGTCGCCCACGATCCAGTTTGTGAATAAGTCAACGCACCGTCGACTTGGGCTGTGAGTTTGATCGAGTCGGCGTCCACGCTCTGCAAAATGAGCGGGCCGGAATACGGGTTGGACGCGATATGCAAAAAGAGTTTGTCTTTGGAAAGCGCGGCACTTCCGGCAATGGCGATCTGTGTCGCCGGGGTTGTCACGCTTGTTTTCCAAGTCCGTGTCACCCCGTTGATGACAAGCGTGTTGCCGTCGACCGGCACGCCCGACACGTCGATCTGCAAGACCTTTCGCGTTGCCGCGTCGCCGATGACGACCGACAAAAGCAAAAACAATATGCAGCAAATTTGTCTCATCTAAAAAGTCACGTTGTCGCTCTTAAATTCACCGTCGTTCGTACAATATAAAATGATGCCTTTCGTGCCGTCCGGTGAAACGAGCGTGATTGAATCGCCCGCCTCCCCAATCTTTGCGGCAAAAGTAGCGGTCGCCTCCGCCGTTGTCGGGTAAGTCTCGGACGCTAAATCGACCGGCGTCGATGTCTTGAGTCCGTCCGCTTTGACGCTTACTTGACGCATCAATTCGGTCGAGTAAGTACCCGAGCCGGTGCGCGCCTCGATCTCGAGTTGACAATCCGCGGACGTTCCCGAGCCGAGCAAAGTCGTGACCGCCGTGGCGTTCAGTAAAAGCGTGCCTTCGTGTTCGTTGGTCGCGCTTTGAGTTAAATTTGAGTTTGTGTGAACCGTCTCCGATCCGCTTGTCGCGTGCGGAGTGGTCAAGCCGATCTTGACCGTGTAAGCGTCGCCGACTATCGAGTACGGGTCGGAGATGCCGCCCCCGGCTTTTGGTTCCAGCAACGTGACCGAGATCGGCACGACGTCACCTTGGAAGAATGTGGGAAGCGTGACCTCTTGCGTCGACGTTGAAGACTTGACGAGCTTGTTCCGCTCGGTGTCAACAAATAGCTTTAGCAACGCTGCCATTTTTTAAGAATGGGGCGCGCGCCGGGCAACCAATAAACCCTGCACGCGCCCCCGATAACCCAAGCGGATTAAGCTGTCGTGGCGTCTTTGATGACGGACATCGCTGCGCCGTGGCGCAAGTTGACGTCAACGTCGACAAGTGCGCTCACGCGAACCGTCCCGGCGTTGCCACCCGTGTACGGATCGACAAGCACATCGATCCCCGCGCCAAAGTAGCCGATCAAGACTTGGCTGAAATCACCAAAGATGATTCCAGAACAAACGCTCGAGCTTCCCTTGGTGAGAGTCGACGGCACGATGTTCGCCACGGTCGTCGGGTATCCGAGGATCGTGTTGAAACGCCAATCGAAAAGCATCAAACCGGAGTTCGTTGCAATCTCAACTTGGCGCAGTTTCTTCCGCACTTTCGCGTTGGTGAGGAACTGCATCGTTCCCATCGCGGCGTTTGCGTTCTCCGGCCCTGCCTCGACGTCGCAAAGTTTTGCGTATGTCGGTGCGGCTCCGTTCGTACCCATCGCGATCGTCGTCACGTCGGAATGCTGCAAGATGCCTGTCGGCTCATTGCTTCCGCCGCCATTCACCGCTGCCGAATCAATGGCAACCGCGAGCGCGTTGGTGATGTCGTTGCGAATCAAGCTCTCAACGTCCGCCGATGACTGAACGAGCAAACGCCGACCTATGTCGGTGTATGCCGCGCAAGTTTTCGGTGACAACTGAACTTGACCGATGGCTTGAGTCGTCTCGCTCGGTGCTGCATTTTCAGCAACCCACGAACCCGCCGCGCCGGTCGTGACTTTCGGCACGCTGACGTTTGACGAGAGACCACTCAACACGGTTGCGCCGAGTTGACCCAGTACCATCCGAGCGCGTAACGCTTCAATGACCGGGACTTGAACAATCTCGTCAACGAGTTTCGCGCCGTTAGACGCTGCGCCCGCGGTGAGATCACGCTGACCGACGAACTTGTTGCTAACGTCATTCGGCAAAAAGAACCCTCTCGGACTCTTGCCGCTGCGCTTGGCAACCGCTGCGCTTGCTTCCATCTCAAGACCGGCGTCGCTTGGACGACCGGATGCGATGGCTTCGATGGCACGCTTGAGCGAATACTGCTCAACTTCTTTATCGGACAAACCGATTTCCTCGCGCTCGTCTGACGGAACGGCGACGGGTTCGTTGGCTCTCTGCTCTAACAGATAGTCTTTGAACTGGTCGGCGGACTTGCCCTCGGCGATGAATGACAAAGCCTCGTCTGAGGCTTTGAACTGACGACCGATGGCGGCGATATTCTCGGCGCGCTTATCGGCTTTGACCTCAACGGTCGGCTCTGTTTTTTGTTCTGACATTATATTTTCTGATCTTTCTGCCTCGGGTTTTTCCGCGGCGGGTTGTGGCTCCGGTTCCGTTTGTGGCTCCGGCTCCGTTTCGGGTTCATCTTCACCGCGAGCGATTCCTACCGAACTATCGGCGGCAATACTGACGATGCTGATTTCGAGTGGAGACCAATTTTTTGCGCGGTAAACTTCCGATTCACCGTCGTCAACGGAGTCTTGGACAAACTCGTCAACCCGATACCCGACAGATGTCATCCGTCGAATCCCGTCCAAAGTGTCTTGAAATATCTCTTGCCCGAGTGCCGATCTACTGAATCGCACCGTCGCACGTCCCACTCGGTCGGGATCGATGCGGGCATTTTCTATGACCCCAATCTGCTGGGTACGGTCGTGTTCGAGAAGCAAAGGCGATCCAGAGTTGAGCCTCTCGAGGTTGACGCTCTTGGGGTCGTGGTCGAGTACCTCGCGCCCGAATGAACGCTCGACGGGTTCCTCGCTTGAGAAAGCAAGCTCGACGGTTCGCTCGTCTTCGTTGATTGCGCCTCGGTCTAGTTCGACCGATCGCTGTTGCGTTTTGTTAGTCGGTAGCGTTTTCGTCGCCATTTTGTTTTTGTTCATTGGTAGCGGTTTCTTTTGATGAATCTCCCAAGCTGACCCCCGCGGCCTCGATCAGACTTTGATCCTCGGCGAGTTCATCGATGACATCCTCGAAGTCTCCGCCCATCTCGGAGACCACTTGCCGCCGGGACTTCAAACCTGCCTCGATGCTGGTGATGTTGGCTTGCACGTCTTTGAGTGGGTCGACCCATTGCCAGCGTCGTCCGCGGAACTCTGCCGCGTTGAACTTGTCCATCTTCTCGGCGGGTAGATTCAGCGCGTCCGTCAAGAGTGCTTGCTCGAGCCACGCAAAGAATACCGGGCGACAGAGATGGTCGATGATAAAACTTTGATGCGTCTTGTATTCCTCGCGCTCGTCCAAGAGACCGGCGCGGATCGACGAGTAGTTGACCCCCTCGAGATCGTTCGCGAGTGTGTTGTAAGAGACGCCAAGACCGGAAGCAACGCCGCGCAAGACCGCTTTGTTGAAGTCGCCAAACGCTCCGTTTGGATGTTGAAAGTCGACCGTCTTGAAATCCATGCCCATCGGCAGACGCTCGAACGCGCCCGGCTCGGCTTCATAAACTAGATTGCCGTCCGAATCTTCGCTCGAGACGTAACCGTCGGGACTTGTCTCTGTATAAAATCCACACTTCGCCGCGCCGAGCCGCGCCGCCACAAGCTCGGCTTCGCGATAGCCTTCAAGCATTCGCAAGCCCGAGATCGCGCTCGCAAGCCAAGGCACGCCTTGCGTTTGGCCGGGTCGGTCTTTAACGAACAAGTGCAAGACCTCACTCGCCGGGATGCGCTCGCGCTTGTTCGCCGCGTAGCCCAAGACGTGAACGTCGCCGGGATGCCGTTGCAGAACGTGATACGCAACTGGCTTGCCGAACTTGTCCGTCTCGACGCCAAAGCGAACTTGACCGTCGGCGGTCTTGTCATTGAAATCGTGATCGAGATGATCCGCCTCGATGATCTGCAAGGCGAGACTGTACGGGTTCGCGTAACCGCGGACGAAGCGAATCAAGACCGATCCGTCGCGAGCCATCGAGCGGAGTGCGAGACGTTGCACGTCAATCCACGTCGTGCATCCGTCGACGCAACAATTGTATTTGCTGCCCCAATCCGAGAACGCGGCCTCGATCTTTTTGTTGGCTTGCTGGTCAAGGTTTCCCGAGAAGTCGCGCGACTTCATTTGCAACCCGATCCCGGTCGAGCCGAGTACGTTGTTCTCGAGTGCCTTGAAATAGCGGCGAGCGTAGTCGTTGTTCCGCTCGAGTTCGCGGGCGCGCGCTCGGAGTGTCTTCAAGTCGCCTTTGATCTCGGCGTCGCCGCTTGAGATGACCGTGGCCCAATCGTTTGTGAGACGGTTGATCTTTGCCGCGGCAAAACTCCGCTTGTGAATCTTGGGTTGAAAACCGAAACGGTCGGCGAGCCGAGAGAGAAATTTGTTCATTGAAACCTCGTGAGAATGATACGACCAGAGGCGCGCCCGACCTTGAGTCGCTCGACTGCTTTCTCGCGCTCGACCTCAACCCGGTAACGTGAGCGCATCACCAAGAGTTGCTCGTGCGGGTAGCTCGAAAGCGAGTTGCCCTCGACGCTGAAGCTCAAGACCTCTTTGGTCGCGCGGGATTCGAGAACTGCCTCGATCGAGTCGAGAACTTTCTCGGCGTGCGTCCGCGGATCGTAACTTGACGCGGCGGTCGCCGGGTTCGTCTCGATCTCGAGAACTCCGTTGAAGACCTCGAAACGCTCGGCGGACTTGGTGACGTAGCCGCGAAAGTCCCAAGTGCCGGGCGTGTATGCGGCGGTCGTCGCCGCGGCAACCGTCACGAGATGATCGTCAACGTCCGCGCTCGATGTGACCGTGATCGCGCTCGAGCCGGACTTTCGGAGATAGTAAGTGAGCGACCAAGAGTCGCTTGCCAGATAGTCCGACAAGCTGCGTTTCCACTTCCAAGTGTCGCCCGCAACTAGCGTCTCTGGTTCTTTCGTCGGTATAGCCGCCGCCATTTAACTTTGCGGCAATGGTAGCGACAAAAAAACCGCCGGGATGATCCGGCGGCTTGCTGCTACTCTTTGCGCTTGGGCGGTCGACCCCTCGGTCTCGATCCCCGTCGGGGAGGTTTCGAGGCATTGGCGCGGCTCGACTTGGTCTTGGCGCGGGACGTCTTCGATCCAAGTATCGAGGCGACCGGCACGTCTTCACCGCAATTCGGGCATTTGATTTTCTTAATCACGATAATCCTCCGGTGAACACTTGCGGCATCCCCAAATGCTGCCGGTGTTATAGGGGCCGACCGTCACCCAATTGAGACCCCACTCAACTCCGCAATCGCATTTGATTGCCGGGCTTAATACTTTGACGTCCGCGCCCCGCCGATACTTGTTGACGATCTCGACGAGTCGCTTGTTCTCCAATGCTTTCAAGACTTGGAACGGAACAAGCGCAACCGGCGACCAATTGCTTTGAAGTGAGGAGTCCGCCATTGGCATCGGCATCGCGTATTGACTCGTCGCAACTTCGACAGTCTTGCCCGCGTATGCCTCGAGCGAATACATCGCTTGCCGTTGTAGTTTCGTGAGATGTCTCATCGTTTCGCCTTTCTCTTGGCTTTGCGCTTTGCCGCTTTCTCGGCCCGGTCGGCATTGACTCGCGCTCGAGCGCATGACCAAAAGAAATCCTCGAACGTCATCGAGTATGCTTTTGCCTTCCGCGTCCCGATCGGGCGGATCGAGATCGTGTCGGTCGCCTCGAGTGAGACGACGACTTTCCGATCCCGAGCCGCGTGGACATTCAAGCGCGACTTGCGCGCAACTGGTTTGGCGAGTTCAATCATGCGCTTGCCCTCCCGACCGAGTAAAACAAAGCCTCGGCGTCGTCATTAAACTCAACCCGAAGCGACTTGCTTTCGTCGTTTAACTTTCCGAATGTCTCCAAGTTTAGCTTTACGGTGTTTACATCTAAAGCCAAAAGGCAAGTCATGTTGCCTTTGCGGTTTAGATTGCCCGCCCACTTTTTGAGTGTCTTGTATTCGTTTGCTGCATCTTGCAGAACGAGCCGCCATCCGAACGTGTAAGCGGCTTGGCCTTTTGCCATGCTCTCTTTGTCTTCGTCGGACAGCTTTTTCCACTTAACCAAGTCGACGTCATAACCTAAATCTAAATAAAGACCGAGCTTGCTGTCGACGGTTTCGTTTGCGCGTATAGTGACCGCGATCTCACGCACCATTTTTTTGCTAATGCTAAATGATGCAAGTTTTGTTTTTGCTTTTGTTGTTGTCATTTTGTTGTTTTTTCTCTTGTTGTTTTGCGGTTTCTTGCACCGCATGGGGGAAACCTACCCTGTTAGGTTAAAGAGTACAAGAAAAATCGAAACTTTTTTTCAACGCCAAGATTGGGCAAATCCGCCGCCTTGACGTCTAGGTCGATTCTTGACGGGTTGTTTCTTGGGTTTGGCGGGTTGCAATAGATACTCGCGAGAGTCTGGTTTTGGTTTCGCCTCGGTCTGCTTGTCAACGCTGCCCCGCTCGCGATCGAGGTTGAGCCGCATCGATTCAAGCGCGGCGATGTTGTATGCCCACAAATCGATCGCCTCGTTGCGCTCGGCGACTTTCTTCCACTCGAACACGGGAAACCCGCGGACGTACTTGGTGCGCTTTTCTTCTGCCCTGAACTGCGCGAAATAAGCCTCGTCGAATCCGCGCCCCTCGGGGAAGTGAACGTATCTCGGCCCGACGTCGGTCTGTTTGAGCCTCCCAAACAAGATGTCTTTCGCCACGTTGCCGCCGATGCCGATGATGCCGACGCCATGACCTTTGACTCTGCGCGGAGGTTTCCACAATGGCGCGCTCTGATCGCTCGAGCCTTTAATCGCGAACACTCCCCGAGATTGGCGATCTCTGACGAAGTGATAAACGGATTGCTCGAGAAAACCGGAATCGATGAACGCTCGCTTGATCTTGAGAACCGCGCCGCTCTCGTGATCGAATGACTTCGTCAATATCTCGTCGAGTGCTTTCCAAGTGTCGGGAGACTCCGGCGATCCGAATATCTTGAACAGATCGATCGCCCATGCCTCGTCCGACTCTCCCCATCCGACGACCTGACACTCGAGACGGTCGCCTTGGACGTCGACCGCGGCAGTCAAAGCGATCACTCCGTCGGGACACTCTGCCGGGTATGGCTCGAGGCGGCTCATCAATGGCGCGATCTCAATCCGCTCGGTCTCTTCTTCCCAAGTCTCGGAGAGAAACGTATTCGTCCACGACTTGAGCATCTCAACGCCTCCGCGCTTGGCATCGAGAAACTCAACCGCGAACTGATGCAGTCGCCCGCCGAATCCGCGCTTGGCCGGGAACATCGTGTTCAGCCCACTCAACCAATAGCCGCGAACTCCGGTGAACGGTGCGGTCGCTCTCCACTCGCCCGCGCGCACCATCGCGACCCGACCGGCGTCACCAACCGACTCGGCGCATTTCTCGCATTCATACCAAGCGGTCTCGGGTTGATCTTTCTCCCACTTGACTTGGCCCCACTTCAAAACTTGGAAGTGACCGCAACTCGGACACGGGCAAAACCATTGCTGTTTGTCTGACCTCTCGAGCCACGCCTCGATCCGACTCACGCCTCGGAGTGTTGGCGTCGACGACAAGACTTGAATCGAGTTCTTGTAATTGTCCGACCGCCGGAATGCCAACGAGATCGGGTCGCCTTCGCTTCCGGCTTCGTATGCGTCAATCTCATCGCAGAGAACAACGCGCGCTTGAATCTGACGAAACCCGGTCGGGGAGTTCGAGCCGATGCCGCTGATCTTTCCGCCGGGGAATTGCTTCGCCAAGATCGTATTGTTCGCGTCTCTCGATCGTGGCTCGGCGATCTTGCCGTGCAACTTGGGAGTCGCTTTGATCATCGGCGTGAAAAACTCTTTGCTCCATTTCTTCGCCGAGTCGAGAGTCGGGTAAACGACCAAGATGCCAGACGGGTCGACGTCGATGATGTAGCCTTGCAAGTTGTTGATCAACTCCGTCTTGCCGAGACGAGACGCCCAACACAAGACGGTTGTCTGCACCTCCGAGTCGGTGAACGACTCTTGTGGCTCGATCTGATACGGAGCGGTCGAGGTCTTGTATCGACCCGGCTTTGCGGTGACGTCTTTGCCGAGGCGACGATACGCCTCCGCCCATTGCCAGACATTCAAGTCGGGCGGCGGGTCAAGCAGAGTCAGCGTCGACTTGACCATCGTCGACGCTTTGTTTTCCGGTCTCAAAATACTCATCAATCTCGATCTTTTGTAAGTCTTCCAACATCTCGCGACGCTCTGTCTCATCAAGCGACTCGGCGTGCATGACCTTTTGGCGCAACGCAACGACGACTTGTTCCCATACCCGCAAGACTGTCTCGACCTCGATGGATGAGCGCGACATCATCGCCGCCTTGATCTCGGCGAGATCGGCATCCGCTGCCATCTTCCGCGCTCGGGATTCCTCGAACGGTTGCGCCGACTTGTTGCCATCGATGAGGGCGCGAACGATGTCCGCCATGCGATAGAACTTTGACCGCTTGGTTTCGCGGCACGTCTTGACGTCTTCAATCTTCTTTGAGAGTCCGCGGTGATCCATGCGGAGTTCGACGGACAAGCCCGAGAGCGTCCACTCTTTAGCGTCAACTGCCATTGCGTGCCTTTGCTTCTTTGATCCAATCGATCTTGTTGGTCGACTTGGTGTTGCCGTCTTCGTCGGTGTAGTAGTTAAACCAATGGCTTGAAAGCTCAAGCATCGCCGTTAAGTCGGGGAGGTCGACAAACCGGAATCCGTACTCGTCCACGATTGCGCCGGAGCGAATCAATGCGTTGGCGATCTTTGGAAAGTCGCCTTGATATTTCAGCGGGGTTTCATGCCGGGTAATAAACTCGTGCATGAGACGACCAACACGAGAGACAGTCTCGAACGTCTCGTCGTCGGGGAGTTCTTTCGGGTTTATCATCGCTCGAGTCGGTGAACCAAATTGCTGTCGCTAAAAAAGTAACGGAGACACGCTACC
>Ga0255048_10000482_pt1 | contig 30882 bp, 24 predicted proteins | sample JV7_2_2_MG_FD_183619 | JGI IMG/M metagenome (GOLD analysis project Ga0255048, IMG submission 183619) | Seawater microbial communities from Jervis Inlet, British Columbia, Canada - JV7_2_2 | ecosystem: Environmental > Aquatic > Marine > Inlet | place: Canada: British Columbia | collected 2016-10-06
AATCCGACAGCCAAGGCCGTCGAGATGTCGGGCGGGCTCGTCGCCGGTCAAATTCGGCTCGGAACACCACCCGCCACCCTGCAGGTGATCTTCGACAACCCGATTGCGCAGAAGACGGTCCGACTCCGCAGTACAGCCTCTGGCAATTACACCGCAGTCGCCGACGCAGTGGTCAAGGTCAATCGCTCTGGTTCGATTGCGGTCAACTCGCTCGTGGTCCAGTAGCAATCGAGGCCGCCGACACCTGACGGGCACCGGTCAGGTGCCGTAGTCGAACCCGAGATCTGGCGCGGTGAGCAACGGCGTATACGCGACCCCGGCCCGTTCGCAGATCGTTGCGCACGTGTCGCCGCGGTCGACGATCAGGCTGACGAGCACGACCTCGGCGCCGAAGCCTCGCACGACCTCGACCGCCTCCATCAACGACGAACCGCGGGTGGCCGTGTCCTCTGTGATCACGACCTTGTCGCCGGGTTGTAGCGCTCCCGCAAGCCGTCCCGTGACACCATGACCCTTGGCCTGTTTACGAACGCTGAAGCTACGCAGCATCCGGCCCCTGGTGGCGGCAACCGCTGCAACTCCAAATGCCACCGGATCGGCACCCATCGTGAGACCGCCGATCGCAGTCGCCTCGTCAGGGATCACCTCGAGCATCGCATCGGCGACCAGCAGAATGCCGTCGGGGCGACACGCAGTCTGCTTCGTATCGAGGAACCAGGTCGATTTCGCACCCGACTTGAGGGTGAAGTCACCGCGCTTGACAGAGTGGTCGAGCACATGCCGCCGCAAAGCGTCCAATCTGGCTGACAACTCCGGAAGTTCGTTCATCGCCCATCGACCCTACCCACCACCCGTTACTACAGGTGCCAGGCACCGGGGGTAACACTGTCGTCGCACCGACGGCAACGTCGTCCCAACCTCCAACTTCCGGCCGGCCGAACCGTTACTACAGGTGCCCGGCACCTGTAGTAACGGTTTTGGAGATGCGTCTGATCGGCGCGCATTGGTCGATGAAACCAGAGCGCGTGTTCCAAACTGATACCAGAGAAGTGTGGAACGGAGTCACCGTCATACACGGCTTGATGGGCGGCCCGCACCGTGTCGGTGGCGAGATCATCCGATACGTGTGCCAGCCAGTATTGGTGCACGATCGGTCCGTCAGCATCGATGTTTTCGGGCACTTGATCGGTGACCCTCATCCACGCCGTCACCGTGCACTAACCATCTCGGGCCGAGCCGTCGACGTCGTTGGAGGAACAATTCGGCGATCAGGACGCCGCGAGAACGAGTCGTTTCCCATACCGTCCGGGCCCGCCGCTCGAAGTGCCTGGGGGCCGATTTGCCCGCTGTATATGCATCCCCACGAATAGCGCGGGCTCATCCAAACGTAGGTATCCGGGCCATGGGCGACGATGTCGAACATGGACACCGGTATTGATTCAAATGATCGGCGGCGTACACTCACGGTTATGGCTACAAAGCGCGGACCGAAAGAAATGACAGCTGAGCACAAAGCAGCACTCGAGCGCGGGCGCTCTGAGGGTCGCGTCGTGCGTGAATACCTCGAGGCATTGCGCAGCTCAAAACCCAAGCGGGGCCGCAAGCGCACGCCCGAGTCGATCAATAAGCGTCTCGTCAGCATCGAGCAGGAACTCGCCGACGCCAGCGCCATCGATGAGTTGCAACTCGTTCAGGAGCGGCGCGATCTCTCAGCCGAACTCGAGGCGATGAGCTCGGTCATCGACACCTCCACTCTCGAAGACGCCTTCGTCGAAGTCGCCAAGGCGTATGCCGATCGCAAGGGCATCTCTTACAGTTCGTGGCGCGAGGTCGGCGTGTCGGCAGCGACGCTGTCGCGTGCGGGTGTCGCTCGCCGCTCCTGACTCAATCCGCGCTAGCGGTCAGACCTTGATCGCTCGAAGTTGGTCGAACACCAACTGCAGATTGCTCAACGAACGCCTGAGATCGAAAGCTTCATCGAGCAGGGCGTTGTCGACCTCGGGGTCAGCCTCGAGCAGCGCTCGGAAGTCGGTGCCCTCGTCCCATGCTCGCATTGCGCTGCGCTGCACGATGCTATAGGCGTCGTCGCGCGACTTGCCCGACGACACGAGGCCGAGCAGCACCGGCTGGCTGAACACCAGGCCATAGCTGGCATTTAGGTTGACCTGCATCCGCTCTGGGAACACCAAGAGGCCCGACAACAACCGTCCCAGACGCCGCATCACATAGTGCGTCAGATGCGACGAATCGGGGAGCACGATGCGCTCGACCGATGAGTGCGAGATGTCGCGCTCGTGCCACAGCGCCACGTCCTGCAAGCCGGCCATCAGATTTGACCGCAGCACCCTCGCCAGGCCTGAGATCGTCTCGGCCGAGATTGGGTTGCGCTTGTGCGGCATCGACGACGAACCCTTCTGGCCGGGTTTGAACCCCTCTTGTACCTCGCGCACCTCGGTGCGCTGCAGATGGCGCAGCTCGACCGCGATCAGCTCGCAGGTGGCACCGACCGAAGCACAGGCGTACAGGAACTCGCTATGCCGGTCGCGGGCGATCACCTGGGTCGCAGCGACCGGGCGCAACCCGAGCGACTCACCCACGAAGGCCTCGACCGACGGCGGGATGTTGGAGTACGTCCCGACTGCGCCACTGAGTTTCATGACGGCGATCGTTTCGCGGGCAGCACGCAGTCGCTTCCGGTCACGATCGACCTGGAGTGCCCACAGCGCTACCTTGGCACCGAATGTGGTCGGCTCGGCGTGCACACCGTGGGTGCGGCCGATCATCACGGTATCGCGATGTTCGTGCGCCAGATCGAGCAGCGTCTGCAGCAGCCGTCCCGACTCGTCGATCAGTAGGTCGGCGGCATCGGTCATCTGCCAGCACAAGACCGTGTCACCGATATCGCTCGATGTCAGGCCGTAGTGAATCCACTTGCCGGCATCGTCGGCGATCGCGATCTGAGCGACATCGACAAACGCCGCCACATCGTGATCGGTGATCGACTCGCGTTCGACGATCGCCTGCACGAATGCCTCGTCGACCTGCGGCGCCCGCTGACGGCACAGCTTGGCATCCGCAGCCGGCACGACGCCGATTTCGGCATGGGCTTCGGTGGCGAGGATCTCCACCTCCAAGAACCGAGTGAACTTGGAGACGTCCGACCAGACGTCGTTCATCTCAGCGGTCGAATAGCGCGGGATCATGCCAAACCCTCCGTTCTCACGCGTTCCACAACAGGTAGTCATCCCGCTCGGCGCCGACGCCGACGACCCTGACGGGCACGCCGACCTGTGCTTCCACGAGGACCAGGAAGGCCTTCGTCTGCTCGGGCAATGTGCCCGACTGGCGGGCAGCAGAGAGGTCGGTCTGCCAACCGGGCAGCGTCTCGTAAACAGGTTCGATCCGGGCCAGGACGTCGGACCGGTCGGGGCAGTGGTCGATCAGCGCGCCGTCGAGCCGGTAGCCCGTGCACACCTTCACCGACTCGAATCCGTCGAGGATGTCGAGCTTCGTCAGCGCAACCTCGGTCAAGCTGTTGAGCCGTACGGCCTGGCGCAACATCACGCAATCGAGCCAGCCGACGCGCCGGCGGCGCCCGGTGACCGTTCCGAACTCGCGCCCGACGTCGATCAGGATGTCGCCGTCGCCATCGAGTAACTCGGTCGGGAACGGGCCGGCACCGACCCGAGTCGTGTAGGCCTTGGTTATCCCCACGATGCGGCTGATGTCGCGCGGTCCGAGACCGGTGCCGGCACACGCCCCACCGGCGGTTGGGTTCGACGACGTGACATACGGGTAGGTGCCGTGATCGAGATCGAGGAAGGTTGCCTGTGCGCCCTCCAGCAACACCTGCTCACCGCGCTCCAACGCGGTGTGAAGCAACGTGACGGTGTCGGCGACATAGGGCTCCAGGCGACGGCCGTACTCGACGAACCGATCGACGATCTCGTCGACATCGAGCGGTTGCTCACCTGCCTGCTCGATCAGCGCGTTCTCAGCGATCGCCCGAGCTCTTACGGTGGCGGCGAAGCGCTCGATATCCACGACCTCACCGACCCGAACACCGACGCGACGAGCCTTGTCGGCATAAGCCGGGCCGATGCCCTTCAACGTCGTGCCGATCTTGTCGTCGCCTCGCATCACCTCGGCGATCGCGTCGTGGGCCTGGTGCCAGGGGAAGATCAGGTGCGCCTGGCTGGAGATCTTCAAACCGCCACACGAGATGCTGCGCCCTTCGAGCGTGTCGATCTCGTTGAACAAGGTCGGCAGGTCGACGACGACACCGTTGGCGATCACCGGCACGACATGGTCGTAAAGAACGCCGCTCGGAATCAACTGGAGGGCGTACTTCTGATCGTCGACCACCACGGTGTGCCCGGCGTTGTGGCCGCCTTGGTAGCGCACCACATAGGTGTGCTCCTTCGACAGCAGGTCGATGATCTTGGCCTTGCCCTCGTCACCCCATTGGGCGCCGACGACTACGGTGACGGGCATGGGCACGCTCCCCCGGGATATGCGGACTGAACGTGACATGACTCTACTCCCGGCAGCCGCGAGTCCCGTGAATCCTGTTCGGATCTGAACGATTTGTCCGAGCAGCTGACCCGTTACCGAACGTGCCTGGCACCTGGGGTAACGGTGGTGGCAAAGGGCGGATACGGTTGGCCGGCGTGACGGTGATGCGCTTGCAGCGGTGGGGAGAGATGAACGACGCCGCTCGCGATGCGCTTGTCGGGCGCGGGCTCGACGACATCTTCGACCCCGCTCTGCGCGAGTCGATCGGCTCTCTGATCGAGGATGTGCGCCAGCGCGGCGACATCGCCGTGTGCGAGGCGCTCGCCAAGTTCGACGGGATCGAATTGACGCCGGAGCTACTGCGGGTCACCGACGACGAGATCGACCGTGCCACGGTTAGTCAGGATGTCGATCGGGCGATCGACGACGCGATCGTTCATCTTCGGGCGTTCAACGAGCGCCAGCTCGAACGATTCGACGATTGGTCGTTCGAACCCGAATCGGGCCTGGTGGTCGGTGAAAGAATCACCCCGATCTCGTCTGCCGGGCTGTTCACCCCGTCCGGCAAGGCCAGCTACCCGAGCGTCGCGTATCAGCTCGGCGTGCCTGCGATCGTGGCGGGCGTTCCCGAGCTGACGCTCGTAGTTCCGCCCTCCCCCGGAGGAACGGGCGAGGTCGATCCAGCTGTGCTGGTGGTGTGCCGCAAGCTGGGTCTGCGCCGGATCTTTCGTGTCAACGGCCCGGCCGGAATCGCCGCCATGGGTTTCGGCACCGAGACGATCCCGAAGGTCCGCAAGATCGTGGGGCCCGGCTCGCCGGCGGTCACGATCGCCCAGGTCGAGATGCAGCGCCACGGCGTGGCCACGATGATGTTGCTCGGCCCCACCGAGAGCCTCGTGATTTCGGATCACACCGCCGATCCGCGCCTTTTGGCTGCAGATCTGTTGGTCGAGGCCGAGCATGGCACAGACACCTCCGTCGTGTTGGTGTGCACCGACCCCGCCACCGCCACCGCCACCGAAGCTGAGCTCGAACACCAGATCGCCGACCTGCCGACGGTTCGAGCCGAGGCAGCCCGCGCCGCCTTGGGACCGAATGGCGGATGTGTGCTGGTCGACTCGCTCGCCGTCGCTGTCACCGTCGCCAATCGATATGCGCCAGAGCACCTCCAGATCGCCGTCGATGCAACCGAAGTCGAGCCGGTTCTCACCGGATTGATCAACGCCGGCGAGATCCTGGTCGGTCAGCACGCTCCTTTCAGTGCCGCCAACTATGTGATCGGGTGCCCGGCCTCGCTGCCCACGAGCGGGTTCGCCCACGTCAGTTCCGGCATCACCGCCGCCAGTTTCCTCAAGCGCACCGCTGTGGTGCGCGCCGACGAAACGGCCCTACGGCGCATCGGCCCTTCGGTGATCGCAATCGCCGATCACGAGCGGTTTCCGGCACACGCGGCAGCGATTCGACGTCGTACATGAGCTGGTCTCGAATCGCTCGAAAATCACCGCGGTGGCGCACGTAGCGCCTGAGTAGCGTACGATCTTGCCCCGTGACGACAATCCTGTTGGTCGAGGATGACGAGCGCATCAGCGAACCCTTGGTGCGAGTGCTCAGCGCCGAGGGCTTTGAGGTCGTTCACGCGTCCACCGGGGGCGACGGACTGGCCGCCGTGCAGACGCATCGACCCGACCTGATGCTGCTCGATCTCACCCTGCCCGACATCGACGGGCTCGACGTGTGCCGAAACGTTCGCGAAGACCAGCCCGACATGCCGATCATCATGCTCACCGCCCGCGCCGACGAGATGGATGTCATCGTGGGCCTAGGTGCCGGCGCCGACGATTATGTGCCCAAGCCGTTCCGGCTTGCCGAGTTGGTGGCCCGCATCAAGGCCAGACTGAGGATCGCCCAAGCAGCACATCAGATGCCCCGCGAGCTGGCCCGTGGCCCGCTGCGAGTCAACACCGAATCGCGGCGGGCGTACCTCAACGGCAAGGAACTCGACCTCACCTCCAAGGAGTTCGACCTGCTGGCGTTGCTGATGAGCAAGCCCGACGCAACATTCACCCGCGAGCAGATCATGTCGACCGTCTGGGACGAGAACTATTGGGGATCAACCCGCACGCTCGATACCCACGTCTCCACGTTGCGCAGGAAGATCAGCGACGACACCGATCCGCCCACGCTGATCGTGACCGTCCGCGGCGTGGGGTTCCGGTTCGAAGGCTGACCCGGAGCGACCGTGCGTCGTCGCCTCGTCATCTCCACCATTGCGATCGTGCTGGTGGTCCTCGCGGCGATCGCCGTGCCGATCGGACGAATCGTGTTTGACGCTTCGGAAAGTCAACTCGACGCCCGGCTCGACCAACAAGCCGGGACGATCGAGGCCGCATATTCTCGTGCTTTGATGGACGGGGTGGCGCCGCACCTCGGCGCCGACCTCGGCGTGCTCGGGCCCGACGACGGGCTCATGGTCGTGCTCACAGATGGCACGGTCGTGCTAGACGACGGCTTGGACGAGAGTTCGCCGACGCGCAGCGCTACCAGGGTCGCCACCGATGGCACGCGCATCATCGTGATGACCGATTCGAGTCCGCTCGACCAGGACTTCCGTCGCCAGCTCAACGTGTTGCTGCTTCTCGCGCTCGGGGCGCTGATCGCCGCTGCCGGGCTGGCAGCCGTCCAGGCTCGACAGTTGGCGCGCCCGCTCGAACGCCTGGCAACCCGTGCCGGCCGAATCGGCGAGGGTGACTTCAGCCTCCAGCCATTCCCCAAGACCCGCATTCCCGAGATCGACGACATCGGAACGTCGCTCGAGGCCAGCGCCCAACGAGTCGACACGATGCTCGCCAACGAGCGACATTTCACGGCCGACGCAAGCCACCAATTACGAACCGGCATCGCCGGCATCGCGATGCGACTCGAAATCCTGACGATGACGGACGACGAAACGGTCGCCGCCGAGGCGTCGGCCGGGCTGGCGCAGACCGACCAGCTCAATGCCACCATCAATGATCTGCTCGCTGCCGCCCGCAACCGCACTACCAACCAGCAAACGGTGTTCGATCTCACCGCCCTGGCGATGGCTCACGCGGAGGAGTGGCGACCCCGGTTCGAGGCGCTCAAACGCCATGTCACGGTGATCACCGCCAACTCTTCTCCACCGGTTTTCGGAACGACCGGGTTGGCGGGGCAGGTGATCGACATCCTGATCGACAATGCAATCCGCCACGGCGCCGGCGCAGTCACCTTGATGATCGACGGGCCGGCCGTGATCGTGATCGACCAGGGCCCTGGGGTCTCACCAGGGCGCCTCAAGACGCTCTTCGAAGGGCCGGTCGACCCGGCCGCTCGACACGGCCGTGGACTACAACTGGCGCGGCGCCTGGCGCAGGTTGATGGAGCGCGTCTCGACGTGGTCGGCAACCGTCCACTTCGATTCCGGTTCCAGCTGGTTCTCGGCAGCCAGGCTCCCAGCTGAAAGCCAGCGGCGAGAAAGCCGCCCGTCAGCCAGCCAGTCAGCCAGTCGGCACCGAGACGTCGATCGCCCAGGCGGTTCCCGAGGTTGCATAGCCGGCGTTATCGACCGACTCGAGGAACGCCACCACGCCGGGGTCTGTGGCAGTCGCAACGTGAGCGACATAGTTGGCGGGATGGTGGCCGAACCCCTGCCCGCCACCCACGAATACGTCGACAATCTGATCGTCGGTCACGTGATCTACCCGAGGGTCGAGCGTGACCATCTCGGCCGCCCCGTCGGCGATCCAGCCGGGCCGCTGTGACGCCACACCGGCTCCGATCTGGACGATCGAGTCGGCATTGTCGACCAGATACGAGACCCCGTCATAGGCGACTCCCACCTCGTGGTAGGCGATCCCCCCGAGATGCGCGGCCGCCCCCGTCGGATCGAGACCGAACACGCTGCCGAAGAACCCCTTGCTCTGCTCGACGACACCGGTGACATGACCGTGCCCGATCGCCTCGGCGATCACCGCCGCGTCGCGGTGATTCTGCAGCACCAGCACCTGAGTGCCGGCCTCGACGTGGGGCAACTGGGGCCGTGAGTGGTAGCCGGCAGCGACAACGTGGGTGACGTCGAATCCGGCCGGCCCGTTGAACCGCCGATCGGCCGCCAGGTCGAGTGCAGTGTCGGCACCATAGCTATGTCCGACGATCATCAAATCCGCCCCCGGCGGAACGCCCGCCGAGATCAACCCGTCCCACACCATCTGGGCGTAGCGGTTGGCGGCGACCGACGTGGAGCGCGACGACCGGTAGGCGTATCGATCCATATCTCGGACCGTCCGATGGTGATCGTTCAACCCCAGATCGGGAGCAGACAGATCGGTGACACCGGGCAACACAACCAGGTAGCTCCCGTTCGACAGTCGCACCAACTCGAACTCGTCCTTGCGAATCTGGGTTTCGTCACTCGTGTCGGCCAAGGCCCGGATCACGAGGTTGCGACCACGTTCACCGGCGGTCGAACCGAGGATCGCGAACGGCGAGCGGACATCACGGTCGAAGGTTTCGCGATCGTCGCCGTACCGAGACGAGAACGAATTGCTCGCCCACGAAGTCGTGCAGGCATTCGACAACGACAGCTCGGCATGCTCTCCGGCCTGACGCCGCAACCGGTGGATCGCGAACGAATCGATGGGGCCGATCTCGTCAGACGACTCGGCTCGTTCGAGGACCAATCGGATGAACGAGACGGTCACCCATAGCTCGGTGCTGGCCGCCGCCATCTCGTGGACCGCCGATCGCGATCCACCGTTCAGCTGCATCTTCGAGAAGTCGCCCTCGAGGTCGAACTGGATACGAAACCAGGCATCGCCGCGTTCTGCCCACGCCGCCGCCACCCGCCACGCTTCGTCGGTGTCGAGCCAGAATGCTGTCACAGTTCAGCCCACGAAGCCGGTCGAACCGGATGCCCGTACCACAGCTGTTCGACCAGGGTCAGCTGGCGGTACCGCCAGACCGCGTTGGCGTACGACGCGCAAACCTCGGCGCGGGCTTCGCAGACCTGAGCGGCACTACGCATGTCTTCCCCGGCGGCCGCAAGGTGCATGTGCGTTCGATCTATCGATTCAGCGATCGCGACGCCGACCGGTCCATCGCCGACAAACCCGGTCGCCCACCCACCGACGGCGCCTGCCTCGCGCAACAGGTTCTCGGCGATCGACCGATAACGCCGCCCGGCATCTGAGTACTCGGCTGCGGTGGGCACGAGGTCGAGAGTAAGAAGGCGATCGACCGCACAACATGGGGATGACTCCCCTGACAGCCGATCGTGACCGGCCACACGCCGGTACCGCTCAAGCGAGCTGTTCGGCGCTGAGCGCGTAAAGGTCTTCGGCCGAAGCCATTACCGACGGCAAGAGGCCCTGTACCGAGGGCAGGATTTGCTCGCCGAAGAACCGAGCACTGGTCAACTTGGCCGACCGGAATGCTTCTTCGTCGCCGGCCCCGGCATCGAGGGCGAGTGCCGCCTTGGCCAGTAGGCCGCCGCACACGGTGGTACCGAGCAGGCGCAGGTAGGGCGCCGACGACCCCAACAGCGAGCGCTGGTCGGACGGTGCGATGCCGACCAGGTGTGTGGTGGCCTCACGGGCTGTCTCGACCGCCATCGCCAACCGGGCCCCGAAGTCGGCGAGCTCGTCGATCTCGGCCAACTTGACCGCCCGGGCGTCGAACTCGTCGAGCAGATCGGTCACGACCGCGCCGCCGCGCATACCCAGTTTGCGACCGACGAGATCGGCGGCCTGGATGCCATTGGTTCCCTCATAGATGGCAGCGATCCGTGCATCGCGATAGTGCTGGGCAGCACCGGTCTCCTCGACATACCCCATGCCACCGTGGATCTGCAATGCGAGCGAGGTCATCTCGTTGCCGACGTCGCTGCACAAGCCCTTGGTGAGCGGGATCAACAGGTCGGCGAGTTCCTGCCAGCCGCGGGCCTCGTCGATCTCACCGGCGGCGCGGGCGGCATCGGCGCGGTCGAGGGCGGCCGCGTTGGTGTAGACGAGACAGCGCATGGCGTCGACCCACGCCCGCTGCGTCATCAACATCCGGCGCACGTCGGGATGGTCGATGATCGGGCTCGAGACGCCTGCCGGCGCACCGACGGCGCGACCTTGAAGGCGATCCTGGGAGTACTGCAACGCCTGCTGGTATGCCCGCTCGACAATCGACAGACCCTGCAGGCCGACCGATAGACGAGCGTTGTTCATCATCGTGAACATGTTGCGCATGCCCTCGTGCTCGCCACCGACCAGCCACCCGACCGCCTCCTCGTAGGACATCACACACGTTGGCGATCCATGGATGCCGAGCTTGTGCTCGATCGACACACAGTGCGCCGTGTTGCGTTCGCCGAGCGAGCCATCGACGTTCACGAGGAACTTCGGCACCAGGAACATCGAAATGCCCTTCGTTCCCGGGGGCGACCCCGGCGTGCGCGCCAACACGAGATGGATCAGGTTGTCGGCGCAGTCGTGTTCGCCCCAAGTGATGAAGATCTTCTGACCCGAGATCCTCCAGGCACCCTCGCCGCAGTCGTCCGCCGGAACCGCCTTGCTGGAGACGGCACCGACATCGGAACCGGCATCTGGTTCGGTGAGGTTCATCGTGCCGGTCCATTCGCCGGTCAACATCTTCGGGAGATAGATCGCCTTCTGCTCATTCGAGCCATGGGCGTGGATGGCGTCGATTGCCCCCTGCGTCAACAAGGCACACAGCGAGAACGCGATGTTGGCGCTGGTGAGCATCTCCTGCACACCGATCGCGGAGATCCACGGGAAATCGGCGCCGCCATAGTCCGCGTCGAACGGAATCGCCCCGAACCCGGATGCGACCCACTTGGCGTAGGCCGGCGGAAAGCTTGGCGGGGTCACGACCGAACCATCGGGCTGCCACTGCGCACCGATCGTGTCGCCGTCGCGGTTGGTCGGCGCCACGACCTCAGCCATCAACCGGCCGACTTCGGCGAGCACTTCGTGAATAGTCTCGGCATCGACGTGACCGAATCGCTCGGTCGACACGATTCCGCCGAGATCGGCCACGTGATCCATCACGAATCGGATGTCGCGGAGGGGAGGTTTGTAATCGCTCACCTCCCCAGGCTGCCACATCGACGCCACCACCGATAAGGAATCGTCGCCACCAGCGTGGCGACCAATTATTACGGTGTCGGCCTCGACGAGCGGAGCGAGACGAATACGAGGCTGAAACCTCGCTAGCCGTTCCCTATTCGCTAGTCCTCTCGGGTCGCGTTTGGCAACGCGGTACCGCGCCCTGCTATGTTCCCCCCGAGCAATCAGGCGGCCATTGGAGACAAGTCGTGGCGGATCCTGATCTGGGGACATGTTGGACATCGTGAGGGGATGGCATGACGCTGACCGAGCAATCAAAACCAGCCACAAGCGGCGCGACCGAAGTGACAACCGTTGCGTCACGCATGCGTGATTGGGCCGCCCGCACGCCAAACCAAGTCGCGATGCGCGAGAAAGACCTCGGGGTCTGGAAGGAATACACCTGGGCCGCCGCGTGGGATCTGGTCGAAACCGCTGCCCACGGCCTGATCGCACTGGGGGTCGAACCCGGTGACCGGGTCTCGATCCATTCCGAGGACCGTCCCGAGTGGATCATCATGGACATGGCGACCGTCGCCGTGCGCGGTATCTCCGTTGGGTTCTACCCCACCAACCCGTCCGCCGAGGTCTTGTACCTGCTGCAGGACAGTGGCGCATGCGTGCATTTTGCCGAAGACGAGGAGCAGTACGACAAGGTCGACGAAGTCGGCCGCGACGCCCTGGCCGATGTTCGTCGCATCATCTTCGTCGAACCTCGAGGCATGATCGGCAAGGACGACAGCCGGCTGCTGTTCTGGGATGCGTTCCTCGAGCTAGGTCGGCAGCATCGATCTCAGCACCCGACGGCGGTCGCCGACCGGATGGCTGCGGCTTTGGCTGAAGACGTCATGACGTTGGTCTACACGTCGGGCACCACGGGCCCGCCCAAGGGGGCGATGCTCACCAACAAGAACGCCGAGTTCTGCATCGACACGATCGTGAACTCGCCCGGGCGGATGCCGGGCGGTCCGCCGAACCCCAAGGACCAGATCGTCACATACCTCCCGCTGTGCCACGTCGCCGAGCGGATCTTCTCGACCTGGACGATGGTCGGCGGCGGCCCGGTGCTGAACTTCGCCGAGTCGATCGAAACCGTCAACGAAAACCTGCGAGAGGTTCAGCCGACGATCTTCTTCGCCGTGCCCCGGATCTGGGAGAAGCTGCACGCGATTGCACTGATCCGTGGCAACGACGCGAGCTGGTTCAAGGGCAAGGTGCTCCGCTTCGGACTGATGTTGTCAACGAAGATCGGAAGGATCAAGGTCGCCAACGACGGCAACCACACAGTGGTCTCGCGGATCTACGCCGCGATCGGCTGGGTGCTGGTGTTCCGGGCGTTGCGCGAGCGGATCGGTTTGGGCAAGGTGCGGCACGCCACCTCGGGCGCCGCACCGATCGCGCCCGAGGTGCTCGAGTTCTTCATCGGGCTCGGCGTACCCGTGTTCGAGCTGTACGGGATGACCGAGAACTCTGCCGTGGCCACCTCCAACTTCGTCGGCCGCATGAAGCTCGGCACCGTCGGCGAGCCGTATCCCGGCATCGAGTTCCGGATCGCCGAAGACACCGGCGAGATTCAGGTCAAGCACGAAGGTGTCTTCAAGGGCTACTGGAACAAGCCCGAAAAGACGGCAGAGACCATGACCGAAGACGGTTGGCTGATGACCGGTGACGTCGCCGAGTGGGTCGAGGGCACACATGTTCGCATCATCGACCGCATCAAGCACATCATCATCACCTCAGGTGGCAAGAACATCTCGCCGTCCGAAATCGAGAACAGCCTCAAGACGTCGCCGTACGTAAAAGAGGCGATGGTGATCGGTGAGGGCCGCAAGTATCTCACCGCCCTGGTAGGTATCGAGCTCGACACGGTCAGCGACTGGGCATTGCGGCGCAACATCCCGTACACCACGTATCGCGATCTGTCCGAGAAGCCAGAGGTGATCGAGCTGATCGACCAAGTCGTGCAGCAGACGAACGAGAAGTTCGCCAGGGTAGAGAACGTGCGTAAGTTCGCGTTGCTCCCCAAGGAACTCGATCACGAGGACGGCGAGTTGACAGCCACCCAGAAAATCAAACGGAGCGCAATGATGGACGTATTCGGTGACCTCGTGGAGTCGATGTACCGATGAGCGCGGCAATCCTCCTGGCGGCTGGAATGTCGACCTTCATTCAAACGCTGACGAAGGCGTTGGCATTGGGCTCCGTCTATGTGATCATGGCGCTCGGGTTCGTGATCATCTTCAAGGCAACTCAGGTCCTAAACTTCGCCGCCGGTGCAATAGCGATGGCCGGAGCGATGTTCATGACGATCCTCGTCGCCGACGGTGGTCTGCCGTTCCTGCCGTTCGACAACCCCCTCGCACCGCCAGATGGCGAGACCCCCGGCATCTTGCTGTGGCTGGTCAACCTGTTCGCCGCTTTAGGGATCGCGGCTCTGTTCGGGTTGGTGATCGAAAGGCTTGCGATCCGGCCGATGATCGGCCAACCTCTGTTCGCGATGGCGGTTATCACACTCGGTATCGAGGTAGCGATCCGCCCGTTCAACCTCGACGCCACCGCACTCGCAGCACGCAGCCTCAAGGTTCCGTGGGGTGCCGAGTCGTGGAAATGGCTCGACGCAACGATCCCGAAGTCGTACATCGCGGCGATGGTCTTCGCCACGATCTCGGGGATCGTCGTGATCTTGTTCTACCGATCACGTCTCGGCATCGCGATGCGGGCCGTGGCCTTCGATCAGGAGGCCGCGATGGCGCAGGGCATTCCTGTCGGGCGAGTGTTCGCGATCGCCTGGGGCCTCGGTGCAGCGCTCACCGCACTGGCCGCGATCGTCTACGGCATGGCGCCGTTCCCCCCTGGGGGCCAGATCAGCCAGGAGATCCACCCAATTCTTGCCTTCCGCGTGTTGCCGGTGATCGTGCTGGGCGGTCTCGACTCGGCTGCGGGCGCCGTAGCGGGCGGTTTGATGATCGCCGGCGCCGAGGTGTTCGCCGGCGAATACCTCTCGCAGTACAACAGCACGCTCGGTTCCGGTTACTCCACGATCGTGCCTTATCTCGTGATGTTGATCGTGTTGCTCGTCAGACCGTTCGGCCTGTTCGGTACACCAGAAATTCGGAGGGTCTAAATGCTCGGTCGCCCTCTACTGCGTACCTCGTACGAACAAGATTCAGCGCTGTTGCCGAGCGCCTTCCAGAAGGGCGCGATGGCCGCCCTCCTGATCGGGCTCGTACTGATGGGGCTCGGCGCCCCAATTCTGAGCGACATCCCCGAGGCGCTGCTCGGCGGCACCTGGATCAACCCGGTTACGAACTTGCTGCCGATCGCTATCGCAGCGCTCGGGTTCAATATCCTCGTGGGCGTCACCGGTCAGGTGTCGATCGGCCACGCCTTCTTCATGGGTGTCGGTGCCTACACCGCCGTCGGTCTCGGCGGCACCGGCGACGGTGTCAAAGCCTGTGTTCCGTTCCACGACGAGCTGGGCTTGCTCGATCAGGCCGGTCAATGCGGCCTCGGTCTTCCAATCTGGATCTGGCTGCCGGCTGCCGGTATCGCGGCGGCATGCGTCGGCATCTTCATCTCTCCAGCTGCGGTCAAGGTGCGCGGTCTATATTTGGCGATCGTCACGGTCGGCTTGGTATTTATCGGTCTGCACCTCGGGCGCATGCTGCCTGAATACGCCGGCGACTTCGAGTCGGGTCGCCGCTGGCCGTCACTCGACCTCAAGATCTGGAAAGAAGAGACGGCGCTCGTCCAGATGAACGAGGATGGCAAGTGGTTCGGCCTGATCCATCTGTCCGAGGAACAAAAGCAGTTCTTCTTCCTGCTGGCGCTGGTGATCGTCTTTACTGTGCTCGCCAAGAACATCATCCGCAGCCGCACGGGTCGTGCGTTGCAGGCGATTCGCGACCGCGACATCGCGGCTGAGGTAATGGGCGTGCCCGAGTTCAAGTACAAGATGATCGGGTTCGCGATCAGCTCCTTCTACGCCGGTATCGGTGGGGCGCTGTTCGCCTCGTACAACGGGCGGATGTCCCCGATCAACTGGTCGCTTTTCCTGTCGGTCGACTTCATCGCGATCTTGTTGATCGGCGGTGTCGGCACGATAGTCGGCACCCTGCTCGGCACAGTGTTCGTCGAACTGATCCCCGAGCTTGTCAAGACCTTCACCGAGTGGCTCGGCGAACAGACCCAGACCGGTGGCCCATTGGGTTGGGTCGCCAACCTGGTGCTGACCGAGGGGCCGGACGACTTCGGCGCAATCTCGCTCGCCGTTGGTTCACCAGGGTGGCCGATGAGCGTATTCTTCTGGAACCTCGTGATTTATGGCCTGTTGATCATCATCTTCTTGATCTTCGAACCGCTCGGGCTATTCGGGATCTGGACAAAGGTCAGGAACTACTGGAAACGGTGGCCGTTCAGTTATTAGTTCGCGATGCCGGTTGACCTGACCGGCATCACGGGGTTCGATCGACGAGACTCGTCAATCGAACACAAGACAGATGTGGGGCGTCGACATCGGCGCCTCCCAAACCCAACATCAGGGGGAACCAATGAGAAAATTGACCAGAAGGATCGCACCATTCGTGGCGCTCGCTCTCGTGGCGGCGGCATGCGGCGGTGACGACGATTCATCCGACGCTCCGGCCGACGAACCGGCAGCTGAGCCGGCCGACGAGCCGGCTGACGAACCAGCCGACGAACCAGCCGACGAACCAGCCGACGAACCAGCCGACGAACCAGCCGACGAACCAGCCGACGAACCAGCCGACGAACCAGCCGACGAACCAGCCGGCGAGATGCAGAGTGACTTCGGTGTCGACGTCGAGAACAAGGTCATCAGGGTCGGCCTCAACGCCGACCTGTCGGGCCCGTTCGCCTCACTCGTCGCCGAGATCGTGGCCGGCCAGGAGGTCTACTGGGAGGTCTTCAACGAGGCCGGTGGCTACAAGGGTTGGACCGTCGAGACCGTCGTAGTCGACAGCGGCTACGCCACCGACGTAGGCATCCAGAACTACCAGGAGCTCGCTCAGGAGAGCGAAGACGGCGTGCTGATGATCACCGAGAACACCGGATCACCGATCACCGCCGCGGTCGCGCCTGACGCCGCAGACGACAACATGCTCTTGATCCCGCTCAGCTGGGCATCGCTGTGGCCGGACCCAGTCTTCGGTGCGACGGTTCTCGAGAAGCAGGCGACCTATTGCATCGAGTCGATGAACGGTGTCGAATGGCTCAAGGGCATGGTCGAGAGCCAAGGCGGCGAAGCATCGCTAGCGATCATCGGTCGACCCGGTGAGTACGGAGAAGATGGTTCCGCCGGAGCGCAACTCGCTGCCGACGAGCTCGGAATTCCCGTGGTCTACGACGGCACCGGTGCCGTTGCCGGCGACGACCGCACTGCGATCATCTCCAACATCATCAACTCGGGTGCCACAATCGTCTGGCTCACGCTGACACCTGGCGAGACGCTCGACATCTTCGGCAACGCCGTCAGCCAGGGCTTCGAAGGCCTCTGGTCCGGCAACTCGCCGTCGTTCAACTACCTGGTCCACCTGGGTTCCGACTTCGCCGCACAGTTCGACGAGTTCTATTTCCAGTCGTACTACCAGGCGCCGTGGGCGACCCCAGGGATCCCGTTTATGGACGACATCGTCAACGAGATGACGACTCGCCGTCCCGAGCTCAACATCTCCGACGTGTACACGACGGGTTGGATCGAGGGCATCATGGCCGAGACGTTGATCAAAGTGGGGATCGACGAACTCAACATCAAACGTGAGAACATGGTGAAGATCGCCACCTCGGGGGATCTCGTGGTCGACTTCGGTGGGCTGTCCGCCAACCAGTCGTGGCCGCCGGACTACAACGAGGCCGTCGTCCGTTCGACCTGGATCTACGACGTCGATGCCACGGCATTCAACGTCTTCCCGATGTCGGAGTACACCGCCGACAACCAGGGCTCGACCGGCATGATCCCGATCGAGCAGGATTACATCGGCGAAGTGGCCGGGAACTATGTGTTCGATGGCCCCTGCATCGAGGCCAGCGGCTGATCATTAATCACTGATCATTAATCACTGATTTGAGGGTGGGGCGGCGATCGTCGCCCCACCCTCAAGCAGCCGAATCAACACTCCCGTCGGAGGCACATCTTGCTCGAAATCGCCAATCTCGAAGTCGTCTACAACGAAGTCATCCTCGTGCTGCGCGGACTGTCTATTGAGGTTCCCGACGGACACGTGGTCGCCCTACTCGGCTCCAACGGCGCCGGCAAGACCACGACCGCTCGCGCGATCACCGGCCTGCTCGACGTCCACGAGGGCAAGACCACCAAGGGTTCCGTCAAATGGAACGGCAAGGAGATCACGCACAGAGAGCCATCCTCGATCGTTCGCGACGGAATCTCCCAGGTGATGGAGGGCCGACGCATCTTCGCCGAGATGTCGGTCGACGAGAACCTCATCACCGGAGCGTTCACGAACCGCACCAACGAATCACAGAACTATGAACGGGTGATGGGGCTGTTCCCGCCACTCAAAGAACGCCGCTCTCAGACCGCCGGCCTGTTGTCGGGTGGCGAGCAACAGATGCTCGCGATCGCCAGGGCGCTGATGGCGGCACCAAAGCTGCTGATCCTCGACGAGCCTTCGCTCGGGCTTGCGCCCAAACTCGTCGAACAGGTCCGCGACACGATCGTGGAGATCAACCAGCACGGAACAAGCGTGCTGCTGATCGAACAGAACGCCATGATGGCCCTGTCGATCGCCAACTACGGCTACATCATGGAGACCGGCAAGGTCGTGATGGACGGTGACGCCAAGAAGCTGCTCGCCGACGACGACATCAAGGAGTTCTATCTTGGGCTGCACGGCGACGAGGGCGCCAAGAAGTCATTCAAAGACGTCAAACATTACAAACGCCGCAAGCGCTGGGCATCCTGAGAAGAATCCGCATTCGAGATGTCAAACACACCACCACCAGACGTGCGCCGCAAGCGCTGGGCATCCTGAGAAGATTCCCCATTTGAGACGTCAAACACACCACCACCAGACGTGCGCCGCAAACGCTGGGCATCGTGAGAAGAGACTAGAACCATGACCGAACCACTCCTCGACGTCAAGGACATCACGCTCCGCTTCGGTGGCGTTACCGCCATCGATGATGTCGCCTTCAATGTGCAACCCGGCGAACTGTTCGCGATCATCGGCCCCAACGGCGCCGGCAAGACCTCGATCTTCAACACGATCAGCCAGGTCTACCGCCCACAGGAGGGCGACATCATCTTCGAGGGCAAATCGATCATGGGCCATCGGCCCGACTATGTCGCCCACCTCGGTATCGCCCGCACGTTCCAGAACATCGAGCTGTTCGCACAGATGAACGTAATCGACAACATGCTCACCGGACGCCATATCCGCATGAAGAGCTCGTGGCTGGCCGGAGCCTTCTGGCTGGGACCCGCCAAGCGTGAGGAGATGGAGAACCGGCGTCGCGTCGAGGACATCATCGATCTGCTCGAGATCCAGGCGTGGCGCAAGCATCCGGTAGCGCTACTGCCGTACGGCTTCCAGAAGCGGGTCGAGCTCGGTCGGGCGTTGGCGATGGAGCCCAAGCTGCTGCTGCTCGACGAGCCGGTCGCAGGCATGAACCTCGAAGAGACCGAGGACATGGCCCGATTCATCCTCGACATCAAGCGCGAGCTCAACATCTCGATCGTTCTGGTCGAGCACGACATGGGGCTCGTGATGGACATCGCCGACCGGGTGATGGTGCTCGACTTCGGGCAGCAGATCGCGATGGGCACCCCAGCCGAAGTGCAGTCCAACCCCGACGTGATCGCTGCCTATCTCGGCAGCGAATTTGCCTGACGGCGCCAACCGTCAGAGATTGTCGACGACCGAACGGCCGACCCGACGGGTGCGCCCGCGCATCAGCGCTACCACGGTGCCGGCAGATTGATCGGCGGATTGATCGGCGGTCTCGGCGCCGGGTGTTGCGGTGACGACGATGTCCCACAGAGACGACCGACCGCTCGACCACGACTGCTGAGCCGTGGCGGTCAGAACCTGACCGATCTCGACCGACGCCAGCCAATCGATCTCCGCCGACGAAGCCAACGCCATCTCGTTGTCGGCGTTGCTGGCGAGGGCCATCGCGGCGTCGGCTAGCAGGAATGTCATGCCACCGTGCATGATTCTGAAGCCGTTGCACATGTCAGGTCGCACCGCCATTCGTACGACCGCCCGATCGGGGCCTGCCTCGACGAGTTCGATGCCGAGCGACTCGGCGGCGGCGTCCAAGGAGTGCATCGCGTGGGCGGGGCCGTCGGGTTCCATTGCGCCGACACTACGGGCGAGGCCGGGCGGCTGGAGAAACGGGGCGATCGGGCGCTACCGTCTTCGGCCATGAGGCATCCCCTGCGGCTCAGCGTTGCGATCGTGGTGGGTGCCGCGATGTCTGCCGCCGGGCTGGCGTACGGCGCCGCTGACCGCCTCAACGACGGCGCCCAGGTCGATCGGCCGGCGCTTCGACTAACGGTGCCAGACAACTCCCAACTGACCCCAGAGCAGCGCGCAGCCCAGGACCTGTTTGCGATCGTCAACCTCGAACGCATGCAACGCGGGCTTCCGGTCTACCAATGGCATGACCAGGTCGCCGACGCTGCGTATGCCCATTCGGTGGACATGGCCGCTCATAACAGAATGCAGCACACCGGCAGCGACGGCTCGAACGCCGGCGCTCGCATCGCTCTGGCCGGCTTCGCGTGGAGTACTTGGGGCGAGAACATCGGAGCCGGCTTCATCGAGCCGCAGCCGCTGTTCGACGCATGGCTCAACAGCTCATCTCACATCGATCAGTTACTCGGCGACTTCCGCTACATCGGTATCGGGGCGGTCGCCTCCAGCGACGGCACGCCATATTGGACTCTTGACGTCGCCGGCTGAGCGCTTCAGAGCCGCACCGCAATGCCTCGTCGGTACTCTCGTTACGTATGTCCCGCGATCGCGCTCCCTACGTGGCTCAGGGCACGTGGCGTTCGGGAGCACTCCACGTGTGGGGTTGGAACGGGGAGTCCCCCGCTTCGGCGGCATGGCTGTACGGCGGGTTCGGCAGCAGCCGCTGGAGTGCGCAGCGCGAGTACGGCCAAAGCTCGTCGGGCCAAGGCTCATCAGGATGGCATGACTCGCCGATCTCGTACGGAGAACTCGGCCGAATTCAACTCGAACTCCCCGACGGCGGGCAGCGTTCGGTGCCCGCCGTGCGGCTCGATCCATTCGGCGCCGCGGTCTGGCTGAGCGAAACCCCGAGCGGCAACGACCTGTCGCCCTCGCTGGCATGGTTTGCTGCATTGACAGGGTTCGCCGTGGGCGTGGTCGGTTCACGACGCGTCGCCCCGGAGGTACTCGACGAGGGTCCATTCACCGTCGCAAGATGGCGCCCGATCTTCGAACCCTCCCATCACGATGCGCTCGCTCACGCCGCCGCTTGCGCTCCCGCGATCTGTCGCAACGGCACGCGGGCGACCACCGATGAGATCGTGTCGGCGCTCGTTGACGGCCTCGCCAGGTCGGTGTTGCACCACGGCAGCTGGCGGCCCTCGCTCGGTCGCAAGAGAGCGGTCGAGGTGCAGGCCATCCGAGCCGTGTTCGCCGCCCTCGCCAAGCCCGATCCAGTCATCCGATCCGGTAGCGACGAGTTTCACGGGGCACTGTCGGAGCTGTCGCTCACACTCGACCGTCATCGTCGGCGACTCGCCGGATTACCGGTTGTGTGCGGGCGGGTTAGGCTCACGCTGCCAGACGACGCCCTCGACCCGTGGCTGGTCGAGCTCGAACTGGTCGATGATGCGGACCGCGGCCGATGGTGCACAGCCCAAGACGTCTGGAACGCCTCGCCGCGAGCGATCGACCTGGCGGGCTCCGAGGCCCAAATCTCGACATTGAGCGACGAGATCGAGGCGCTCGTCGAGGCGATCGCTCCGGTCGTGCCAGGGCTCGGCGAGCTGGCCGTCGAGAAGCAACCGGCCGCCGTCGAACTCGATCTCGAACGGGCCGAAGACTTCATCGATATCGCCCCCGAGGAGCTGCATCGACTCGGGATCGAGCTGCTGGGGCCCGAGCACCTGGTGCGCGCCAATCTCACGGTACGCGGTACCGCCTCCGAATCGCCCAAGGACGATCGCAAGGCGATGTTCAGCAAGGAGGCACTCGTCGAGTGGAAGGCCGTGATCGACGACACGCAGTTCTCGGCGGCCGACCTGGCGAGAGCGGAGGCGGCCGGTTCCACGCTGATGCGGGCCGGGCGCCGCTGGGTTCGGATCGACCCTGCTGGGCTGCGGCGGGCGCGTGCCCTGCTCGACGATCACCTCGCCAACAAGGCCCGCCTCGGCGCGATCGAACTGCTGCGCCTATCGGCCGGCGACTCCCCCGATGGAGAGACGCCGGTCGAGTTGGTCGCCGAGCCGCCGAGCAAACTCGAAGCTGACCCCGGTCCGAAGCCGATCGACGAGGCGTGGGTTCGCTCGCTGCTCGACGGCTTACCCGACGAGCATCTCGACGAGGCCAAGGAGTCCTCCGGGTTCCATGGCGAGCTGCGCCACTACCAACGCCGCGGCCTGGCGTGGATGCAGTTTCTGGCCAAGGTCGGGCTCGGCGGCTGCCTGGCCGACGACATGGGGCTCGGCAAGACAGCGATCGCGCTCGCCCACATGGTCGAACGTCCCGGCCCGCACCTGGTGATCTGCCCGCTCAGCGTCGTGCACAACTGGGAGGCCGAGTCACATCGATTCACGCCCGGTCAAACGGTGCTGGTGCACCACGGCGCCGGGCGCCAACAGAGCGAACCGACGCTATATGGCCTGGCCCAGGCCGACATCGTGATCACCACCTACGGCCTCTTGCCGCGCGACGTCGAGACACTCGCCGCGGTCGAATGGACCACGGTCGTGCTCGACGAGGCACAGATGGTGAAGAACCCCAGCACCAGGGCCGCCAGGGCCGTCCGTAAGCTGTCGGCGGCTCAGAAGATCGCACTTACCGGTACGCCGGTCGAGAACCGTCTCAGCGAGCTGTGGGCGATCCTCGACGCCTGCAATCCCGGGCTGCTCGGTAGCCAAAAGCGATTTCGTGAGCAGTACGCCACCGCCATCGAACGCCACAACGATCCCGACACCGCCGCCCGATTGCGCAAGCTCACCAAGCCGTTTGTGCTGCGCCGCAGCAAGGCCGATCGACGCCTGTTGCCCGATCTGCCCGACAAGATCGAGCAGATCGCATACGCCCAGCTCACCAAGGAACAGGCAACGCTGTACCAGAAGATCGTCGACGAGCTGCTGAGCGATGCTGAGGACCTCGAGGGCATCCAGCGGCGTGGCCGCGTGCTGGCTGCGCTGACTCGGCTCAAACAGGTCTGCAATCACCCTGCCCACGCGCTCAAGGACGGTTCGCGGCTGGCGGGGCGGTCCGGCAAGCTGAACCGCTTCGACGAGCTGGTCGACGAGCTGTTCGACGTCGGCGAAAGGGCCCTGGTGTTCACCCAGTTCCGCGAGATGGGCGACCTGTTGCAGCGCCATGTGGCCGAACGCTTCTCGGTCGACGCCCCGTTTCTTCACGGAGGTGTCTCGGGGCCAGGCCGCCAGCGGATGGTCGCCGACTTCCAGGCCGGCGCCGGGTCACCGCTGCTGTTGGTGTCGTTGAAGGCTGGCGGAACCGGGCTCAACCTCACCGCCGCCAGCCAGGTCGTCCACTACGACCGCTGGTGGAACCCCGCCGTCGAGGACCAGGCCACGGACCGAGCGTGGCGGATGGGTCAGCAGCGCACCGTCAATGTCCACAAGCTCGTGTGCCAAGGCACGGTCGAGGAGCGGATCGGCCAGGTGATCGACGAGAAGCGGGCGATCGCCGACGCCGTGATCGGTACCGGCGAGGCGTGGCTGACCGAGCTGTCGACCGACGATCTGGCCAAGCTGGTGGTGCTCGAGTGAGCCGCCCACGCAAGCCGTACGGGCCGAAATTGCCGGGCCGTCTGTACGCCACGATGATCAAAGTACTGGCTGCCGAGATGAGCGACCAAGGGCGCTTGTCGCGCGGCAAGCGGTATTGGGCCGAAGACGCCGTGATCGACATCGTGGTCGGTCACGGCGCTGTCACCGCCGAGATCCAGGGCAGCCGACAGCAGCCGTACATCGTCACGCTCGAAGCCGCATCGGGCAGCGGCGTACCCGCCAAGCGCGATCTGTGGGTGCAGTGCACGTGCCCCGACGACACCGGTACGGGTTCCGACGCCTGCAAACACACCGTCGCCGCCTTGTTCGCACTCAGCGACGAGGTCACGATCGAGCCCGAGCTCGTCGAGCGTTGGAGAGATAGCCGACGCCAGCCACACCCGCGCCGCGACGCCACCGTCGCCGCCCTGCCACAGCCCGATGTGTTCCCGAACGATGACGACGAAGAGCTCGACGATGATCGTCCCAACGCCCAGATCATCGAGCTCCACCAGCGTTCCGACCCCGTTGTGGACAAGATTTCGGTGCTGCTGCGGGCCCCGGCCGGTGCCGCCCCTCCGACCTTCCCCGAACTCGATCCGCTCGATCATCGCGGCATCCGTGATCGGACGCTGGCCGGCGTCCTCGACGACGCTCTCAACGACCTCGCCATCCGCTGGGAGTAGTAGCGGGTGTCGCCAACCGTGGCGACTCAGTCTCCAGTTAGTTCGCGACGCAGCTCGCGCTTGATGAACTTGCCGCTGGCATTGCGCGGCAAGTGTTCGGAGCGGAACCACACGGTGGCAGGGATCTTGAACTTGGCGATTCGCTCTGCCAAATGCCCGGCCAATGCTTGTTCGCTCAGCGATTCGCCTGCCCGCAGGACGACGGCGGCGGCGACAGCCTCACCGAGTCGGTCGTCGGGGATCCCGAACACTGCGGCTTCCGCGACGGCGGGATGCTCGTAGATCGCCGCCTCGATCTCGGAGCAGTAGATGTTCTCGCCGCCCCGAATCACCATGTCCTTGGCACGGTCGACGATGAACACGAACCCGTCTTCGTCGATGCGTGCGATGTCGCCGGTGAGGAACCACCCGTCGCGAATGGCTTCGACGCTGTCCTGTTGGCGGTTGAGATAGCCCTTGATCACGGTCGCGCCGCGGACGCTCAGTTCCCCCAACACGTCGGGACCCGGCTCGAGCACGTTCCCACCCTGATCGACGAGTCGCGCCTCGAGCGTTGGCACGACACGCCCGCACGAGGCCGGCTTGTCGGTGTACAGCTTCGACGAGTTGGCGGTGACGATACCGTGCGTCTCGGTCAGGCCATAGCCGGTCGATGGCGTGCCGCTGTCGAGCGCTCTGTCGATCTTGTCGACGAGATCGGGCTGGATTGCGGCCCCACCGCCGCCCATCCCCTTCAGCGACGACGTGTCACGGGTCGCCCAGTCGGGGTGTAGCAGCAGCTCGCGACTCATGGTCGGCACGCCTGAGAAGTTGGTGACGCGCTCGCGTTCGATCAGCTCGAGCGCGCGGCCGGCGTCCCACTTGTACGTCAACACGATCGTGCCGCCGCTCAACGTGCACGGCTGCAGCAGACAATTGTTTGCGGTGACGTGAAACAGGGGGGTCGGTGCCATGAACACCGCCCTTGGCAGCTCGGCCGCGGCATCGCCCGAGGCGTCCTGGGGCGGCTGGCCGTCTGCCGCGCCAGCCTTGGCCTCTGCGAGCGCCCCCGACATCGCCATGAAGACGATGTTCATCACGTTATGGACCGAGCCGCGGTGGGTGAGCTGGGCGCCCTTCGGGTTGCCCGTGGTGCCAGAGGTGTAGAAGATCGTGGCGTCGTCGTCTGGATCGATCTCGGCGTCCGGTAGGCGGGCCGGGGCGGTGCTGGGATCGACAACGTAGGCCCACCGCGAGGCATCGTCTGGAAGCGGGCGATCGCTGCGCACGGTGATCAGATGTAGCGGGTTGGCGGAGCGCAGCTGTTCAAGGCGCGGCAGCACCCGTTCGACTCGCTCGTCATCGGCGATCAACACCTTGGGGTTCGAATCGGCGAGCCCAAACGCCATCTCGCGGCTCGTCCACCACGCATTCATACCGACCGCCGCGGCGCCGATCGCGATCGTCGCCCAGTACGCCACCACCCATTCGGGATAGTTGCGCATCGCGATCGCGACCCGATCGCCTGACCCGACGCCGTGTCGATTGCGAAGCAGATCTGCGAGCGTTCTGACCTGGGCGTCGATCTCGCCGTAGCTGTAGTACTCGTCCTCGTACACGATGTACGGCTCGTCGCCGTTGACAGCGGCGATCTCCCACAGCGCTCGCATGTTTGGCAATGTGTTGGCGAATACCCGCATCGGGTTGCCGCGCACTTCGATCTCGGTAACCGCAAAGCTGGCCCCGTCGGCGGTCAGCTCGTTCCATGCGGCGTCATAATGCTCGATCACGTCACAGATCATGCCTGTTGAGCGGCGGCCGCACCAATGCAGGGCGGACGCGGTTTCCGTCAGTCGGCGAGATGCCCGAGCACCAACCTGCGGAGCTGGCCGATGTTGACGTTCTTGGCCGAACTGACCCACACGATGTCGCCCGTCTCGAGCATGCATCCGGCGGCCAACTCCTTCTTGCGGGTCCGTCGCTTGGCCGACTTGACCTTGTCCATCTTGGTCGCCACGAGCGTGTGCGGGACCTCGTTGTCACGCAGCCAGTCGAGCATCTGGGTGTCGAGTGGCGTCGGGCCGATCGGACCATCGACCAAGACGAACACCATCTCGAGCTCTTGGCGCCCGAGCAGGTAGCCCTCGATCATGGCGCCCCAGTCCTTGCGGACGTGCTCTGGCACCTTGGCGTAGCCGTAACCCGGCAGATCGACGATCGTTCCGCCGCCGAGGTGGTCGAACAGGTTGATCAACTGGGTCCGCCCCGGCGTGTTGGACACTCGCGCCAGCTGCTTCTGATTCGCCAGCGCATTGATCAGTGACGACTTGCCGACGTTCGAGCGGCCGACGAAGGCGACCTCACGGTCGCTCTCGGGAAGCTGATGGGTGCGGCTCGCCGACGACACGAACCGGAGTTGCAGCGGTCGGTCGGACATGGGCGCGAGCTTATGGCCTCGGATCGCTAGCAGCGGCCGAGGCCGGCGCCAACTTCTCGATCCAGGCGCACGACGGTGAGGTCTCGATCGTTGTCAGCCGGCGATCAAGGACGCAAGCGCCCAGACCGCTGCGATCAGGCCGAGCCCGGCGTACAGCAGGCTGCGCCCGACCGGGGCTCTGTCGAGATGGTCCTCATCTTGTTGGCTCTCGGGCGGCTTGACGAGCGCCAACAGGTTGCCGGCGAACAGGGCGCCGCCGAGCGCCAGCAACAGCCAGAGAATCAGATCTTCTCCGAGGAACATGTCCGCCATCATGCCTTGCGATCCAACGTGCGACACTGGATCCGATGGGGAATGTTTTCGAGCTGTTTTCGGATTCGACGGCCACGTTCCGATTCGACGACGGCAGCGAGACGAGCGCCTCCGAGCTGGCCGAACAGGGGCGCCGAGTCGCAACGTGGCTGCTCGGCCGAGCGTTCGAGCGAGGCGACCGACTGGCTCTGCGGATGCCGAACAACGCCGACTATCTTCGTTTGTTGGTGGCCTGCGCAGCCGGGGGGTTCGTGGCCGTATCGGTCAATACGCGCTACAGCGAGGCGGAGGTGGCCGAGTTGGTGCAGCGTTCGGGTGCCCGGCTCGTGCAACTCGACGACGATCCGTCCGGTTGGCGTGCGTGCGAACCGATCGATCCCGACGGTTCGGGCGACGACCCGTTCGTGGTCTTCACGACATCTGGCACCACCAGCAAGCCGAAGCTGGTGCTGCACCGACAATTCTCGATCGTCAGCCACGCCCACGACGCAGCGCGCGGTTTCGGTCTGTCCGGCGACGACGTCGTGCTCGTCGTGATGCCCTTCGGTGGAACGTTCGGACTCACGTCGTTGACCGCTGCGTTGGCCGGATCGTGCCGAATCGTTGTCACCGATTTCGACGCCGCGGCGACCGGCAAACTGATCGCTGCCCAAGCGGTCACGTGCGTCAATGGCAGCGACGACATGTTCCACCGGCTGCTCGAGCAGGGTGCCGACCTGTCGTCGATTCGACTCGGCGGGTACGGGCGGTTCAACACGAGCCTCGACGGCATCGTCGAGCGAACCGCCGCTGCCGGCGCCACGGTGACCGGGCTGTACGGCATGAGCGAGGTGCAGGCGCTGTTCGCGCTGCGCGACCCTGCCGGCAACGCGGCCGATCGCTCGCGGGCCGGTGGCACGCTCGTGTCGTCTGATGCGGCGTACCGAATCATCGATGGTGCGCTGCAGCTTCGAGGGCCCAGCCTGTTTGCCGGCTACCTGGCGGAGGGAGGCGCGGCGATCGACGAGGAGCTGACCGGCCAGCACTTCGACGGCGGCTGGTTCCGAACCGGTGATCTGGCAGAGCCCGATGGCGATCGTGGATTCGAGTACGTGGCCCGGATCGGCGACGCCCTGCGACTCGGGGGGTTCCTCGTCGGCCCTGCAGAGGTCGAGGTGGCGCTGCTAGAGGTCACCGGCATCCAACAGGCCCAGGTTGTCGCCGTCGATCGCCCTGGGGGTGCTCGCCCGGTGGCGTTTGTGATCGCACCGGGCGGCATCGACGAAGCCGCAGCGATCCAGCACTGCCGCCGACAGTTGGCGCGCTACAAGGTGCCCGTTCGGGTGATTGTGGTTGACGAGTTCCCGACTACCGCCAGCGCCAACGGCGTCAAGATCCTAAAGAACGAGCTGCGGACGATGGCCGCCGCCGAACTGGACTGACCGGGCCACAAGCCGAGCCGATCGGCGAAGCGATCAAAGGCCCACGACCCAGGACCAACGTGACCGATCGAGGCGGGACTACGACTCGGCGGCGAGGTGGCCGCGGCGATGGCCGCCCTGCCAGTCTTCGTGCACTGGGGCATCGCTGATACCGCCGAGAATGTTGAGCTGGGGCCGCTCACGCAGGCTGCGCTTCATCTCGGCGAAGCCTGAGAACTCGGCCAATCGTGTCACCGCGTCCCACAGCTCGCCTGCCTCTTGCTCACCGGGAACACGCGAGATCACGGGCCCGAAGAACGACAGCCCGTCAGGCGGCTGGAACGTGATGATCGGAGTTCCGACATCGCGCCCGGTCCGCGACAACGCCAACTCGGATTCCGCGTCGAGCAGCTGATCCCACGACGTGTCGTCGAGGGCATCCGCGAAGCGGGCCGGGAGTCCGGCGCCATCGAGCACCTCGACGACGTGCTCGGTCGTGCTGAGACGATTACGCATGTCAGAACCCTGAGGAAGATCCCAGTAGCTGTGCCCGTAGGCGGTGACCACAGGGCCGAGCGCTTGGCTACCGAGTTCGGCTCGGATCGCGGCGGCGACACGCAGCATCCGCAGGCCTGCGGTATGGCCGAACTCGTAATCGGGTGGGAACTCGGTTGGATAGTCCTTGTCCTTGTTGATCAGGCGCAACGAGATGAACCGCCAATCGACCTTGAAGTCACGCTGGGCAGCGACCTTGGCGACCCATCGAGAGGCGATCCAAGCGAAGGGACACACCGGATCCCAGAAGAACTCGATGTCGTAGCTCGAATCCGAGGGTGGCGGTGTCGTCTGTGTCATGAACGATTCAACTCGACGGCTCTGGTCAGCATTCCCGGTCTGGTCAGGATTCCCGCATCGGACGCCGGCGGGGCCGACGCGGCTCAACTTACCGTCGCTCTAAGCCGATCAATTGTATGTGAATGAGCGGAACACGCTCGACCGGCATCGCTGGATCGGGCGGCCATGGATTGCGCGCGTCGTGCGCGTCTCGGTCTACTTGGTTCCCTTCGTGGCGTCCGTGCTCGCAGCGTTCCTGCTTTCGTCGGTGATCCCACCCGCCCCAACGTGGCCGATAGCGATCATTCGGCTGGTCGTCATCGCCGCCGTTTCGACCGTCGTGCTGTACGGCGCCGACAAGGCAACCCGTAAGGCACTTCCGTTGGCCGTGCTGCTCGACCTCACGCTTGTGTTCCCGGACGAAGCGCCTTCGCGATTCCGGGTCGCACTCCGCAGCGGCGGTACGCGAACACTCCAAGAGCGGCTCGAGGACTACCGGGCGATCGGCGACGACGCTCCGGCAGCCGCCGCCGAGCAGGTGCTCGGACTGGTTGCCGCCTTGAGCCAACACGACCGGCGAACACGAGGGCACTCCGAGCGAGTTCGGGCCTACGCCCACATGATCGGCGACGAACTCGGTCTCGGTGAGGACGACGTCGACAAGCTGCAGTGGGCAGCGCTGCTGCACGATATCGGCAAGCTCGAGGTCCCGTTCGAGATCCTCAACAAGCCGGGCGAGTTGGACGTCGACGAGTTCAAGGTCGTCGATACCCACCCTGAGATCGGTGCCACGCTCGCTGCACCGCTTGCGGTGTGGCTCGGCGAGTGGGTGCGGGCGATCGGCGAGCACCACGAGTGGTGGGATGGAAACGGCTATCCAAACGGCCTGCGCCGGCACGAGATTGCATTGGCGGCGCGCATCGTGTCAGTCGCCGACGCGTTCGACGTGATGACCTCGGTCCGTTCATATCAGCCCGCCGGCTCGGCAGCAGTCGCCCGCCAGGAGCTCGCCGATTTCGCCGGATCACAGTTCGATCCCACGATTATCCGCGCCTTCTTGAGCATCTCATTGGGCAAGCTCAGGTTGGCGATGGGGCCACTCTCATGGCTGACGCAGCTGTCGCTGTTCCCGCCCGGCATCGCGGCTGGAACCGCGCCGGCGATGACCGCGGTCGCCGGGTTAGCCGCCGCGGCGGTCGGAGTCGGCGCCGGCCCGACTGAGTTCGTGAAGGCCGAGAGCCCTCAATACATCGTGGATGCGGGCCCGATCGACCCGCCCTCGCCGATCGAGATCAAGATCTCATCGACCACCACTACCAGCATCTTGGTCGTTGCCGAAGTGCTCGGGACCCCGATCAATGCGACGCCCGCCGTCGCCCTTGCTGGGGCCGCGCCGACGACCAAGCCCGTCACGACCACTACCCCACCGACGACGACCACTACCCCACCGACTACCACGACTACCACGAGCGTGGTCCCGACCACGACCACCACCCCACCGTCGGTCACCCTTGTTGGGGCCACGCCGACCCCCAAGCCCGTCACGACCACGACCCCACCAACGACCATCCCCACGACCACGGCCCCACCGACCCCCAAGCCCGTC
>Ga0255048_10000483_pt1 | contig 30879 bp, 43 predicted proteins | sample JV7_2_2_MG_FD_183619 | JGI IMG/M metagenome (GOLD analysis project Ga0255048, IMG submission 183619) | Seawater microbial communities from Jervis Inlet, British Columbia, Canada - JV7_2_2 | ecosystem: Environmental > Aquatic > Marine > Inlet | place: Canada: British Columbia | collected 2016-10-06
TACTCTCTACGTAATGAATACTTTTGACGGAGAAAATGCGGCAACAACTACTGCTTTAGATATAAACGGTGTTAACGCTGTGCAGTCGTATATTGTGGATAACATCATCTACGACCATGCATCGGGCATTGATCTGGAAAAGGACAATCTTGGCAGCGGGCAGATCGGATGGAACCTCCTCAACAGCAACACCACTGACGAAACTAACGTCACTGGCAGCATCAACAACCAAACAACGGCTCCTGCGTTTACTAACGAGGGCACAGACGATTATACACTAGGGGCCACTAGTGACGCTATAGACAACGGCTTAGTTAATCCGGGCACATAATGGCGAATTCAATAGGCGCATATGCTCAGGGCGGCCTCAATGAGATAGGCGCTTATGAGTACGTGGCGGCTGCTGGTAGTCTTGATCTTACAGCTACCCTAGTTGATATAACAGTAGCCGACCTAGCGGCCACCATGAACTCTACTAATAGTATGACAGCTACTCTGGTGGATGTAGGCGTAGCTGACGTAGATGCTTCCGCTCAGCTAGATAAAGCACTAACAGCCACCCTAGTTGACATAGCCGTAGCGGATGTAGATGCTTCATTAAGCCTATCGCACTCCCTTACAGGAACTCTGGTCGATGTGACTGTAGCGGACATAGATGCTACTGTGAGCTTAGGAGCTAACCTAGACATCACAGCTACTTTAGTTGACATCTCTGTAGCTGACCTAGGAGCGAGTATAGGACTCAACAGGGACCTCACAGCGACACTAACAGACTTAGCAGTAGCTGACCTAGACGCCACGGTGCTAAATGTCTTAGAGATTACAGCCACAGAAGCAGCAGTAGTAGTGGCCAAGCTCAATGCAGTAGTCGAGCTAGCAGGCAGCGTAGGAGGCACAGACACACAGGTACGTAGAGCCCTCTTAACGCTCATAGGGAGACGCAGATAGATATCTATCTACATGAGGGGCAGTCCGAGATAGACGCTGACGATCATCGCTTTCAGGTGGTAGCAGCAGGACGACGCTTCGGCAAGAGCTTCTACGCCGCATACCGGTTATATGAGGCTGCGTCCCACATGACTAAGACACGCATGGATGGCAGTGTCATTGACCTAACATCAGAGGTAGTGTACTACGTAGGCCCTACCTTCAAGCAGGCACGAGAGAATCTCTGGGAAGTCATGATGGATATGGGCCAAGGGCTCATAGCAGGTGTCAGACAGAATGAGGGAGAGATTAAGTTAACAAACGGACGACTGATACGGTTCAAGGGCGCAGACGACCCAGACTCCCTACGTGGAGTGGGGCTCCACTTCGTCGTGATGGACGAGTACGCCTTCATGAAGCCGAGTGTGTGGGAGTATGTGATACGCCCTGCATTAGCCAAAGCCGAGGGCGGTGCCCTCTTTATCGGGACTCCTGACGGTAAGAACCACTTTTATGACATGTGGCTTGCAGCTACTAACAAGGAAGACCCCAAGAGTGGCAAACCCACCGATCAGTGGATAGCATTCCAGTTTGCGTCCAAGATCAACACGCACATTGCTGCGGCAGAGATCGAGATGCTTGTCGAGGGGTTGGGTGCCGATGCACGGAAGCAAGAGCTAGAGGCTAGCTTTGAGGCTACAGGCGGTAAGGTGTTCAATATGAACATGTTTCCTGTCCTCAGACCTGAGTACCTGCAGGGGGAGTATGTCGTAGCTATTGACTTAGCGGGCTTCTCACAGGCAGAGGGACGGAACAAGTCTAAGAACATGCTAGATGACCACGCCATAGCAGTGGCTGTTATACACGACAAGGGGTGGCACATCGAGCGCATATACCACGGTAAGTGGGATGTACGCGAGACTGCCTTACGGATAGTCAAGGCGTGGAGAGACCACGGCGGATGTCCGATAGGCATAGAACGAGGCATGGCCAAGAACGCTGTATGCGGCGAGGATGGTCAGGGCGGGTATCTAGGAGACTTCATGCACAAGTATGGCTTCTTTGAGGTGAAGACTCTCACGCACGGCAACCAGAAGAAGCATGATCGTATTAAGTGGGCTATACAGGGCAGAGCAGAGAAGGGTCAGATTACCCTTGAGCCAGACACAGACCTCCCTATAGACCAAAAGTGGGTAGGCAAGTTCCTCGGCCAAGCTGTAGACTTCCCTAACCCCCTAGCACATGACGACCTGCTAGACGCAGTAGCATACATAGACCAGCTCGCAGTAGACGCACACGGCTTTGGTGGTGTGACACTCTATGACGACTGGACCCCGCACGACCTTGAAGTAGGATTCTAATATGCCGATTGTAGAACTAGACCAAGCCAAGAATGCTAATATCCCTACTAAGGGGTTTCAAGGACTTGTTCACCACATCATGTACCTCGTACGAGAGAACAGGTCAGTACGAGATAGATTGTATAAGGATAACTGGGATCGTTATGAGAGGACCTTCAGAGGTCTGTACTCAGGATCAGACAAGACACGTGACGGGGAGCGGTCCAAGCTTGTGACTCCTGCCCTAGCTGCGGCTATTGAGTCCACAGCAGCGACTATTGAAGACGCTATATTCTCACGTGAGCGGTGGTTCGACCTCGCTGACGACAAGCAGGACAAGGACAATGAGGACATACAGAGAGCGCATGCCTTCTTAGAGGAAGACTTCGACGAGGCTGGTGTCCCTGATGCTATCGCTAAGGTAGTACTGAACGGATGTCTGTACGGTACGGGTATTGGTAAGGTGAACATCACCCGGCGTGAGATACGCAAGATAGTAAACGGGGAAGCACAGAGAGAGTTCCGCCCACTGGTGACGTTAGAGGCTATCCCCCCGTGGGAGTTTGTCATCGACTCACAGGCGCGAGACATTCGTAGTGCGTACTTCGTGGCTCATGAGACCCATGTGCCTCGTAACGTAGTGTGGTCTCGCATCAAGAACGGGACCTACCGCAACGTACCCCTACACGGCAACACGGCAACTACTACGGCCAGACCTGCTGGTCAAGAGACCCCTGATGGCTCTCGTAAATCTGAGGAGTTCGATGGGTCTGTCTTCATAACAGAGTACTATGGCCTTGTGCCTGCTGCTATGCTGAGAGGCATCGCCAAGTTCAAGCCAGAAGATGTACAGGGCAACGGACACGTAGAGGTAATCGTGACCGTAGCCAACGAGCTAGAGATACTAAGAGCAGTGATCAACCCCTTCGCCATGAAGGATCGTCCGATCATTGCCTACCAGCACAGTGTTGTCCCCGGTAAGTTCTGGGGGCGTGGTGTCGCAGAGAAGGGTTGGAATGCTCAACGAGCGTTGGACGCAGAGCTTCGGGCGCGAATGGACGCGCTTGGCTTACTAACCTCCCCGATGATGGGCGCAGACATCACAAGGCTGCCACGGAACCCGGATATGCGCGTTAGGCCGGGGAAGGTCTGGCTGACCCGAGGGAGACCTTCAGAGGTATTGGAACCCGTAATCCTCGGTAATATAGACCCCAACACGTTCAACCAGTCTTCAGAGATGGAGCGCATGGTACAGGTAGGCACGGGCTCTATAGAGTCGAATGCCCCCCTGAATGCAGACAGACGTAACGAGACAGCCTCTGGTATCAGTATGATCCAGTCGTCTGCCCTCAAGCGGATGCGTCGTACGATGTGGAATATGGAACGTCAGTTCCTTAACCCCCTTATTAGGAAGTCGATGCACCGCTACATGCAGTTCTCTTCGGATAGGTATCCACAGGACTATAGGTTCAGCATTAAGGGCACTATGGGTATTGTGGCACGTGAGTTCGAGCAAGCACAGCTTATCGGTCTCCTGAGTAACATAGCCCCGGACTCGCCTAAGCATGACTTAGTGCTGCGGTCTATCATAGAACTATCAAGCTCTCCTAAGAGAGACGAGATACTGGCTGCTCTCGATGAGATGGCTAAGCCTGATCCTAAGCAACAGCAGATGCAAGAAGAGGCACAGATGCTCGAACTAGAGGCACAGCGAGAAGCTGTTATGGAGCAGAAGCTGGAGAACGAGAAGACAAAGAAAGAGATTGAGAAGCTCCAAGCTGAGATCGAGCGGATTCGTAAAGAGACTGAGCTTGAGGATGAGAAGGTAGACATCCAAGCAGCTAATACCGTGATTGGTCACAACAAGGTCAAGGTACAGCAGGAAGCTCTACAAGTACAGCGAGAGAAGAATAAGCTAGACGCTAAGAAGGCTGCGGCTAAACCAAAGGGGAATTAAATGGCTAATGATGTAACACCTGCGATGCTGGAGGATGCTATCCTCACAGTGACAGGACTAGAAGACTGGAAGATCATACAGCAAGGATTGTACAACGAGGTGCAGGCAGCACAGGCTGGTGCGCTGAATCTCCCAACGTGGGAAGATGTATGTGAGGAGAGAGGCTTCATGAGGGGTCTCATCTACTGCATCACCCTACGTGATCAGTTGCTGGCGGCAAAGGCCCAGAGGGAACGGGACCGTGCCGACCTATAACTACAAGTGCTCAGAGGATGGATACTTTGAGTTAATACAGCGCATGAAGGATCACGCAAAGGGCGAGTGCCCCACCTGCGGGTCCCAGTGTGACCAAGTGTTACTTACACCGCCCGTACTTGATATAGAGGCCATGGCAGACATTGGAATGCCGGGTGCCTTCTCTAAGTCGGGGGACCGGATGACTAAGCGACACGAAGAAGCGGGTCAAGCTCATCATACTGATATTAGGTATGACTACGAGTGACCTAATCAATAGCCCTACACCATTCCTCGGGCGGGCTATCACCTAATACCGTACACCCCTTGCGGGAGCGGGATACTTATGAGGAGTCATAGACATGGCAAAATACTTGGACTACGTAAAGCCCAATGGAGACGGGATTGATGTTGAGATAGGCGAGGCTGCCGAGCAGCAGCAGGCGCGTGCAAGAGACCCAGAGAGTGGGCAGTTTGTCGCTACACCTGAGACTGTTGATTGGGAGAAGCGTTATCTGGAACTTGAGAAGCTGAACAGCCGTCAGGCACAGACGCTTGGAGAGTACCGACATACTATTGATGAATACATCACCACCCCTACATCTTCTGAGCCAGTACCTCAAGCAGAAGCTCCGTCGCCTATTACGGCGGAAGAAATGTACGAGGACCCAAATGCTGCTGTCCTACGGGCAGTAGACAACCATCCTGTAGTTCAGGAAGCACGTGACCTTAAGGTTAGTATGGAGCGGAGGGATAGAGCTGAGAGAGCCGACGCCTTCCAGACGAAACACCCAGACTTCCAAGAGATTGGTGCAACCCCTGAGTTCCAGAATTGGGTCGTAGAGGACTCTACCAGACAGGACTTATACTCCCGAGGTAACCAATACGATTTCAGTGCTGCGGATGCACTCTTTAGGCTTTACAAGGCTGAGAAGGGCATGAAGCAAGTAACCACTCAACAGAGTATCCAACAGGCCGAGTTAGTGTCGTCCTCTGGAGAAATGGTACAAGAACCTGCAACGTACAGCCGTTCTGAGTATATTAACAAACTCAAGCGGTCGAAACAAGGGGACTTGGACGCTGAGGATTGGGTACGGACCCATGTCGCGAACTACCGAGTAGCCCTCCAGAGTGGGAATGTCCGTGACTAACCAATAGAAGTATTCTTTTAACCACCACGCAAGAGGTAATATATCATGGCAGGTACTACTGCTTTATATACGCCAGATACAGTTGCGTCTAGTACCACGGTAACCACCGCTGCCAACTTTATTAGAGAGTTGTGGAGTGACGAAGTGATTGCCGTGTACAAAGCGAATACTGTACTGGTACCCCTCATCCAGTCGATGCCGTTCTCCGGCGTCAAGGGTGACACAGTACACATCCCCAAACCTGCACGCGGCTCGGTATCATCCAAGGTAGCAGGTACGGGCGTTACGCTGATCGTTGAGACGTCTGGCGTCTTCAACCTCAGCATTGACCAGCACTTCGAGTACTCTCGTTTGATTGAGGACATCGCCAAGATTCAGGCGTTGGATTCCATGCGGGCGTTCTACACGGATGACGCTGGTTACGCACACGCTCTGTCGCTTGACAGCGCGATTCACACGCAAGCTGCTACATGGGCTGGCGGCGATAGCACACCGACCACAGCAGGTGCTACCTACTCCAAGGCAGGCATCGGCGGTGATGGTACGACCACGTGGGTACAGACTGGTTCCGGTAACGGCTCAGCTCTGACCGACGCAGGTATCCGTCGGGCAATCCAGTATCTTGACGACAACAACGTCCCGGCGCGTCAGCGTCAACTCGTTGTCCCGCCTGTTGAGAAACGTAGGTTGCTTGGTCTCGCTCGCTTCACTGAGCAGGCATTTGTTGGGGAGAGTGGTTCTAGTAACTCAATCCGCAATGGCCTCATCGGTGACATCTACGGTATCCCCGTATATGTGTCTACGAATGTAGCAACGGTTGACTCTTCGGACTGCACAAGCTATCGCGCTTGCCTGTTGTTCCAGAAGGAAGTCTCTGTACTCGCTGAGCAACTCGCTCCGCGTGCGCAATCGCAGTACAAGCAGGAGTTCCTGTCTGACCTGTTCACGGTCGATACCATCTATGGCGTAGGTACACCGCGTCCAGAAGCTGGTCTCGTCCTGATGGTTCCGGCGGCCTAATTGGAGAGGGGGTCCTAGTGGCCCCCAATCCCTCAACTTAGGAGGAACTTGATATGGCAGACGGTGTAACATTAACCAAAGTAGGAGTACGTGGAGCCAGACAGTTTCAAGCACTGTTTGAGGAAGCTATTCCCTTTAACGTGACGTTTGAAGACGCCTCTATCCTTGACGGTGACGAGTATGTCAATGACGTCACGGTTCCGGGAGCACAGCTAGGTGACTTTGTCCTAGTGGCTCCTGAACTCGACACGGCAGACCTCGCATGGTATGCCTGCGTTACGGCGGCCAACACAGTTACTGTCCAGATTAGTAATATGACGGGCGGTACGTTGACTACCTTTGCATCAGGAGCTAAGCTTAACGGTTTGGTTCTGCGGCTAGCAGACTCTCTGTTTGCCGATGCTAGCGTAATCTAAAGCTTCGGGGGGTGTGCTTAACATCCCCCACCTATTAGGAACACTATGTCTGAACGACGATACGCTCTGATCAATAGCCATCCTGCGGCACCAGTTTGCTGGTCCTTCAGGACACCATCAGGTGGATCAGGTACGTACTATGTTGGTGGCTTCTACCGGTTTCACGGGTCGGCGTTTACGCCAGCAGCGGGAGATACGGTAGGAACAGCCAACTCATCCTACGCAGCTCATGCCCTAGTGGTGCTGGGGGCTACGTCAGCAGACATGGTGGTTAGAGTGACCGGGACATCTATTAACGATGCCGGTACTCGTACTACGTCAGATACGGAGGATATAGACACCTCTGGCGGCGTAGCAGACACATACTACGAGACAGCCAAGAAGTGGTTAGGTGCTGTGTCCTACACCCGGCAGAGCGGCACAGGGGTCATAATCAACGCAGGTTTTGCTAAGTACTATGACCAAAACAACAGTGCATTCGCTGTTACAGGCTTTGAGGTTACGTGGCTGGGTGGGGCCAACGACGCAGCACCGGACATAGAGCTGGTAAAGCATAGCTCCGCTGGCTGGACATACGCCGCAGGCGGAACACCCACCAAGGCCTCTTCGTACGACATGGCCACCACGCATAGTACCGAAGACAACGTAAAGAACAATGAAGAGGGTGCATACAAGAGGGCAAACATAGACCTTACGGTTGACGGACATCTAGGCGAAGGCACCATTTGGCGTATAACAACTACTGCTAATGGTACGTTCGAGCTTGGCAATATCCTCATGTATTGCCGCACTTAAGAGGATTATATGGCAACTCAATTAGCAATAGTAAACAACATACTTCGTAGACTGCGAGAGACTGAGGTGAGTGCCATCACTACTGGTAGCTACTCAGCCTTGATCGCTACCTTTGTGAACGAGGCCAAGGAGCAGCTAGAGGACATGTGGTTCTGGACAGTCAACGAGACCTCTATAGATACCTCCATCCTCGCAGACGGCACACTCACCTACGACCTCACCTCTACCACAGACCGCTCTTTCTTACAGAGGTACGTGCTGGACAACCTCCCGATGGCCTTCGACATTACCGCAGGCGAGGAGCGTCAGCTATTTGATGTCCCTCTGTATGAGAGGAACCGTATCCTCAACACGTGGATTGGTTCCCCAGACGACACAGCTACTCCAGAGGCATTCTCTATACAACCGGACTCAGACGGCAGGGGCTATACGCTTGCGCTGGTCTATGGCTCCAACACGGCTCGTACGTGGCGTACCTTCTGGTATGCACCGCAGGCCCAGCTAGCTGTAGATGGCACCGCAGACTCCACACAGATACTCCTCCCAGAACGTCCTGTATACCTAAGGGCTCTATGGCTTGCAGCCAACGAGAGAGGAGAGGAGATGGGTGAGCCGGGCAGTATGCTAGAGGTGCAAGCACGAGATGCTGCAGCGGCTGCGATGGAGCTAGACATGCAGGTCAATAAGAAGTCAGGTCTCACAGACATGACCAACCTCGAACGGCTACGCTCAGGTATACCTATTTAATGCCAACCCAGAGACAACATGGTGGGGCAGCACTTATCCCCATTAACCTTACGGCTCCCGCACTCAGAGGACTAAACACTGAGGCTGAGGGCTCCCTACTGACCCCTGACTGGGCGACGGTGCTCTCGAACTGTGTGTTCGATGGAGCGGGACGCGCTGCAGTACGCAAGGGGTGGTTAACCCAGACAACCACTCCCGGAGCGGGTGTCATAATGCGGGTACACGAGTATGTCAAAGCAGACGGAACGGTTGAAACCATCAGCTCGACAGACGCCGACATTTTCAAAACTGCGTCTGCGCCAACTACAGTTGAAGGCACTCTCGGAATCACAGAAGGCAACATCAAGTTCGTCAACTTCAACGACAAGTGCGTGGCGATTGGCACTGGTACGTCTTCAAACCCAAGTATCTACACAGGCACGGGCAATTTTACAACTGTGTCTGTTGCTACTGGGACGGCTCCTACTGGGACTATCGGTACGTCTGCGTTCGGCAGGCTTTGGGTTGTTGACTCGGATGGGCACACTATCCGATACTCCGCCCTCCTCGATGAAACCAAGTGGGCAGCAGCAGACGGAGGTGGAACGATAGACATGGCTAGAGTCTGGCCCTCGGGTCAGGACGTAGTCACAGCTATTGAAGAGTTCGCAGGTGACCTAGTTATCTTCGGGCGGCACAACACCGTTGTGTGGACAGATGGAGCAGGCTCTGATGTGGGCCTCAACCCACTCAACATCTACATATCAGATACCATACCCGGCATAGGGTGTGTCTCTCAGTTTGCGGTGACCAGAGCTAAGGGTGACCTGTGGTTCCTGAGTTACGCGGGCATGCAGACACTGAGCCGTGTTATGCAGAACAAGACCACACCCACGCAGAATGCCTCAAAGAACGTACAGTCCAGCGTGCTGTCACACCTAGCTAATGAGTCGGATAATAACGATATCACATTAGCATACTCTCCTAAAGAAGACTTTGTGGTGTGTGTGTTTCCTCAGAATAACAAGGTAGTATGCTTCGACACAAAGGGACAGCTTGAGGATGGTTCCTTTCGAGCCACAGAGTGGAGTACCTCACTACAAACGGTAGAGTATTTCTCAAGTGATCAGGAGTTGTACGGGTCGCTTACCGGCACCGTCGGTGAGATTATGAAACACTCTGGCTTCTCCGACGACGGCACCGCCTATGACTTTGCATATCAATCTGGGTGGTTAGACTTTGGAGAACAGAACCAGTACCTTAAGTTTGTGAAGAGGCTTACAAGCTTTATGTTTGTGGGCGCAGACACAAGCGTTGTGTTTAATCTCTTCTATGACTTCAACTCCAATGCCCTGAGCACAACTGTTGCTGCAGCAGGAGCCATTTCCGCTGAGTTTGGTAGTAGCACGCAGAACGGCTCTGAGTTTACACATGAAACTAATGCCTCCTTCATAGGGTACAATAACCCAGATGATATCACTCAAGGAGAGACGGAGTTCGGTGGAGGTGTCTCCCTACAAGAGATGACTATACCGGGCAAGGGTGGTGGACAATATATTAAGGTGGGATGTAGCCTCAGTACGTCTAGTGGCAACTTTGCACTTCAGCAACTCAACCTCTACGCCAAGATAGGAAGGATAGCCTAATGTCGGATTACGCAAGACAGAATGATGGTGCTACCCACTGGGCAGACCGTGACGGTCGCTCTACGGGTGACGCAAACAAGAGAGTAGTAGGAGCCCACTTCGACACAGAGTTTAACGCTGTGCTGACGGCGGTTAACTCCAAGTACGACTCTGATGATCTAGCCGACCAAGCGGCTGCTGAGGGCGAGAGCCTCACAACCAAGCTGCTCGCACCTAAGAGTCTGGCCTTCTGGTCTGATGACAACGGTGGTGTAGTAGGTGAGCTACAAGCACTGGCTGCCCCCGTCGCAGATGGTCTACTCGGCTGGGACTACGGCGCAGCAGCAGATGCTAATGTTATCTTCTTCACAGCGGGCACTGGCTTGGCTATCACGGGGACGGAGGTTCTTCTAAGTCACCTTGGCTTAGAGGCCCTGACAGACCCCGGTGCTGATCGTATAATGTTTTGGGATGACGTTGGCGGCGCGGCGCTTGCATGGCTGCAGCTAGGCACCAACCTCAGCATCAGTGCTACTACCTTATCTTATGACCTTGCGACTGCTCTAGATGGAGCCGATGTCTCTGGTGTGACCACCATGAGCATCGAGGACCTCGACCAGTCAGCAGACGGCATCATGATGAACGATGGTGGTGTGATCAAGGTCATGCCTATCGACGAGGCAGGTATTGACGTCATTGAGACGGCTAACGCTAGCCAGACCTTTGCAATAACTGATGCCAACACCATGCAGGTGCTCACAGGACTAGCAATAGCAGACAAGACATTCACCATACCCCTGAACGCTGTAGTAGCCTTCAAGATTGGTACCATCATCGTTATCAACGACCGTGATGGCTTTGGTGGCTCATACAACCTCAAGGTAGCTATCTCCTCTACGGGTCTCATCAGCTCCTTCTTACGAGACACAGCGGAGACTGGTGCGGGAGAGAGCACACATACCATCCTTAAGGGTGGCAGTGCTATTGCTGTTAAGATCGCCACTGATCAGTGGACCCTAGTTGGGGACATTGTGTAATGTTGCTCGGTCTACTAGCGCCTATCCTAAGCACTCCTATCGGCACGGTTACCCTGTCAGGTGAGGGCATAGGCGACAGCCAGTCCGCACAGGCAGCCATTGCCGGTATCCGGTTCAATGCAGACGGCACAGTGGACAAGAGAGAGGCTGGGGTCTACACCCAGATAGACAGCGCCACAGACTGGATTATACCTCTGGTCAAGGCCAGTGTTAACTACGATGTACGGGTTACTAATGTAACAGCTACGGGTGGGCTGGCTGGATTCAACTTCGTGTCAGCAGCTAGTGAGGACACGTGGATTGATTTAGGATCAGACAGAGAGTGGTCGTGCAGAGATAATAACTCAACAGATTTGGGTGACTATAGTTTCACCTGTGACTTTGAGATACGTATTGGAGGATCAACTCGTGCCTCCACCCAGTATACCTTCACAGCAGATTACGAGGCGGTATAGTATGGATTACATCACAATAGTTCAATGGGCAGTACCAGCCCTAACTATCGCTGCAGCTTACGGGGGCACACGCCAAGCTCTCAACGGCACACGTGAGAAGGTAAAGTCTATCGACACTAAGATGGACCACCTAACAGACACGCAACAGAAGCACGGAGAACGCTTAGCGGTAGTTGAGACTAAAGTAGACGCATTGAAATGAAGTTCCTTATAACGGGGCTGCCTAGATCACGCACTGCGTGGTTTGCGTCGTACTTCACCACAGAGGACACGCTGTGCTACCACGAAGCTAGCTTCCACAACAGCGACATGGAGTTGGATGTAAAGAACATTGGGAACAGCGAGGCAGGAGTGGAGCTGCCATGGGTGACAGACTTCGCGCCTGATCGCATTATAGTGATACATCGAGACATAGATGAAGTAGAACGTAGTCTCGATATCATTGGTGAGCCCACCGGAGCTGCCCTCCGAGAGAGACTGGAAGAGCTTAACACTAGGCTAGATCATTTTGGTGGACTACACGTAGACTTCTACAATATAGACCTGTGGCAGATACATGACTACTTAGGCCTGAAGTACCTACCACATCGAGCAGAGCTATTCGACACAATGAATATACAATCTAAGTACTGGAGATAATACTATGTCAGGTTGGGCAGCAGCAATACAAGCAGCAATATCCCTTTACGGGCAACACGCTGCCAGTGGTCAACTAGACCAGACCACACGTAGACTACGTAACATGAGTAGGGGTGGTAATGCCTTTGGAGAGGGTGCATTCGGTAGCTTCGAAAATCGGCAAAGACCCGATTCGTCAGTCTTCAGAGCTACAGAAGACCCGAACTCTCAACAGTTCCGAGAACTCTTGGGTAGTCAGGGCGGACAACTACTGCAGGGTGGGTTATTCAATGACCCAACCTTCTTAGGTACGTTCCAGTCCAATGACCTCGGTTCGGCCTTCGGGCAAGCACAGGGCGGTAACCAAGTCTTCCAATCGCCTAATGCGTTTGGTGACTTTGGTGGGCAGGTCAACAACATGTTCAGCCAAGGTAATGCTAACCTCGGCAGGGCTGGGGATGTGTCAGGTCTCGTCGCGCAGAACCTGTCCGCTTCGCGGGCACTAGCAGAGCCGTTTGAGACGGACATGCGTAACAACTTCTTTGACTCGGAGTTCGGTAAGACTCTAGGTGCCACGACAGGCTCAGGTCGTAGGGGTGCGGCATTCGCAGACTCCCTCTTCCGAGCAGATCAGAACCGGGTGCTAGGAGCACAACAGCTAGGACAGCAACAGCAACAGTTCTTCGGTAACCTCGGGCAGCAGCAGATCGGACAAGGGTTTGCAGGAGAGGGGCAAGGCTTCCAGCAACAGCTACAGTCCCTCCAGCAGAACCAGACAGCCGGACAGACTAGGCTAGGCAACGCTATGGGCTTGTTCGGCCTTGGCAGAGACACACAACAGAGCCAGTTCGGACTTGGTCTACAGTCACAGCAAGCTAACCTTGCACAAAACCAATTCTTACAGAACATGATGCTTGGCCTACTTAACGCTGACGCTAATCGCATAGGCGCACAGTCAGGCTTTGCACAGCCCATAGGACAGCTAGGCAGCAACCAGTCAGCACAGACGGGTGGTTTCTTTAGTGGTCTGGGTGGTATGTTTGGCGGCATGGACTTCGGGAAATAAGATATGGCTACTACTAACCCACAAGAACTAACAGGACTACTGGATCAGCTAGGTCTGGGTGCTATTAACGAGGCTCAGGCTCATCAGGCTGGTATGGGACAAGGTATCCGCACTAACCAGACGGAGGCGGGGCAGTTTGCAGCCATTGGACAGGAGCTAGGGCGAGGTACAGGTCGTGCCGCTCGTGGTCTCTTTGAGGCTGTCAGGGGCGCTAAGGGAGAGGGTGAGTTCAGCTTCCATCAAGGGGTACAGAACGTAGATGATGCTATCATCGCACGGGGCGCGGGCATCGCAGGCGGTGCTAAAGAGGTACAGAGCAGACGGAAGATTAGGAAGGCTATAACGGAGCAAGACTTCGGGGACCTCTCTAAGATAGAGTCTCAGATTAAGGTGGCTGAGTTCGTAGCAGAGCAGGCACAGAAAGATGGTAATGCCACTGCTCAGGCCGCAGCCCTAACTAAGATAGCCTCACTCAAGAGAGAGAAACTACAAGACGATAAGCTTAAAGCCACCACACAGAGTGCACAGGCACAGGCCATAGAAGAGGGTACGGTAGAGGTTGTACTTGATGGTGAGGATAAAGCCCGCACAGCACAATGGGCTCGTAGAGATAATACAATAGGTGTTGAGTATACTGATGATAATAATAACATACAGTTTGTGCCCACAGGTAAGTTCAAGAAGCATGAACGAACACTAGCAGGCAGTACGCCTAGAGTAGAGACTATTGGCACGGCCATAGCCCGCAACACAAGCTCTAAAGAGATAGAGAAGCTGCGGGGACTAGTAAGCACAGGCGTAGAGTCTGCGCGCAAGATGGGCCGTGTTATGGATACTATAATTGATCTTGACATAATGGATAACATAGACCAAGTCATGAGTACTTCTGGTGACGTCTCCACAGCACTATCACAGATAACTCGTAATGCAAAAGGTATCTTAAAGACTGCGGGCTCTGTGGTTGGTGTGGGACGAGCTAAAGACTCAAGCCCACAAGCTGTTAGAGAGAATGCAGACGGCACTAGTGGTACGTGGTCAGGAATAGACTTCTGGACTAGCGCAGATGGCGTAGCAGCAGACCCAGACCACGCTGTATGGGACTTTATAACCCTACCACCCGAGATAGAACAGAATGCAGCAGCAGCCCAAAACTACAGGGCTCAGATCATGGAGTTAATGTACATGGCTGCCCGTCTAGCAGAGCCCAGCAACCGTGGTCTGTCAGATAATGACATTATCAATGCAGCTAAGCGACTAGGTGGTACTACAGCCAACCCTGCTCTTATGATGAGACGTTTTGCTGAGATGCTCCATGATAGTGCTGCTACCCTAGAGACCGAGCTAGACATCTACTATGGCGCAGTTGAGTTTGAGAACTTTCCTGTACCAGCGGGTATGACTAAGCGAGAGGTCTTTGAGGCTTTCATTGGCAATAAAGGACTAATACAGTACCGACAGGACCTTAAGGACCTCCGAGAGAAACATCAGTTCAAGATTGATGACACCACTGGTAGGGCTACGTTTGAGTCTCCTATTGACGCTGATCTACAGCCGGGGGCGGAGCGTGGGCCAGAAGATGATGCTACATTCTTAGAGAACTTTTAATGACCACAGAGTCAGATCGCATTAGAGCACAGATGGCGGAGCCCTTTACGGGAGGCCCTCCTGCGCATATTACTCCACCCGGAGTAACACTAGATGCGTTAAAGAAGAACCCACAGCTAGCTATGGATATTGGTAACCAAGCAGCTAGGGAGCTAGGACTCCCAGAAGAGGAGTTAGCAGAAGAACGTGCGAAGATAGCGCGGCGTGATCTATCTAATGAGGAAGAAGCACAACGACTTCACCAGATAATGTCTGAGCCCGGTGCTCGTGAGAGCATGACAGATGTTGATTGGGCTCGTCGTATGAATCTTCTACGAGACTGGCGCGACGTACACCCCAAAGAAGCCAGTGAGGAACAAGCTGTTTCTTCTCTAGCCACTAGTCCAACTAAGACAGGCATACAACGTATTGATGACGCCGGTACGACGGTTATGCGTCCGTCGTTTACTGGTGCTGATTTTCCTGAGACATTCCCTGCACTAGATAATCTACGTCCAGATCACCCTGACCGTATGATGGCGCAGCGCGCTAGCGAGGGTGTGGACATGACCAGTGGCGGTCCTTTTAAGACTCGCATGCTTATAGCCACATCACCGACACAGAGGCAGCAGGGAGACGAGTTACGTAACTTCATAGACACCTACCGCGATCAACTCCCAGAGGACTTAAAAGATAGTCCTTTCATGTACGATCAACTCCTCCAAGAATGGTTGTTCTTGCAGCCAGACAAGGAAGAGCCCGGCAAATGGCGGTACACCACAATGGAAGGTACTGGCCTAGAGCTAGGAGACATTGGGGATATGATGGACCCAGAGGAGATATTCTCTTTGTCGGGTAGCGTGGGTGGCGTGTTACTCACGCCTAGAGGTAAGACTAAGCTTGCTGGTAAGCTGTTCACGCTAGGTCGTAAAGGACCTAATGCTCGCGCCGCAGCTACAGGATTTGTTGGGGGTCTCGTTGGTAGGGAGCTTGGGTGGTTCACTGAGGCTGCTATCACGTGGGTACGAAATGGCACACACCCAACATGGGATGAAGGTATTGATGCTGGAATACGCGCAACTGCACTAGAAGCTTTTGCTACTGTGGCAGGAGAGCTGGGCGCTAAGATACTCCGCACAGCTTCTCACACTATACAAGACTTTGGTGCTAAGACTCAGGGCCGTGAGGGTGTCTTTACAGACCCAGAGACTGTTGACGTAGCTAACCGGAACATCAGAGAAACCCAAGAAGACATGCGCATTATGAAAGACGTACTTGGGCACGAAGCAATGCCTGTTACCGCAGGTACAGCTAGTCATAGTATAGAAGTCATTAGCAGAGAGAACACAGCACTGGCTAATGCATCCACTAAGATACGCGACAGATTCAAGGTCATAGAGGCACAAGGTAAGCGGAGCTTACGCCGCTTCATAGAGAAGGTGTGGCGCGGTAATGATAATGTTTACGGAACACTCTCTAGAGAGAACGTAATAGTAGCCGCTAACGACGCACTAGGACGCGCAGGTAGAGTCTCCGTAGCACAGACACAGGATGGAGTGGTACACTTCTCCCCTCGTGGTGTTGTGGGAGAGGACGGTGTGGTTCGTAGTGATGTTCCCGCAAGCTTTGGCGTACACGTAGAGCCTAATGGCCCCGTGTGGAAGGTAAAAACCTCCCGACTAGTGGACGAAGATATAGACATGACAGACACAGGCATCGGCTATGAGCTATATAAGAGTGCTCATGACGAAGCCAAGTCTTATGGCTCACGGCTGGTGTCTGATGCCGATGTGTCACCCGCAGCCGAACGCATGTGGCGTAAGCTGGGGAAGGAAGATAACATCACAATAAGACAGCACCCAGACGCTGCACGAGACCCAGAGACTGGGCATCTCCTCGCAGATGGTCCTGTTTTTGAGGTGATCCAACCTCGCAGCTACACAGAGAGTCTGTTAGACCACTACACTAAAGCACGAACTAAGGCTGGTGGTCCTAGACTACTGCCTAAGAGAGATGATCTTGGTCGCATAAAGAAGACAGAAGAACAAGCAGAGTTCTCTCGGTTTCTCCGTGAGCCCGGCAAGGATGAACTAGACGCTATCGTGGCTGATACATCAGCTAACCCCCTGATCAAGCAGCGGTTTAAGGAAGCTATATTAGCAGACTACGAGCGTGCTGTGTTCGTCAAGAACAAGAGGGGTCAGACGGTCGTAGATCAGGACTTGTTTGAGGAGTGGATTGGAGAGACCTCAGGTACTCTCCGTAAGTTCTTTGATGCAGATGACATGCTTACCATCAGACGACCGGGCGGCATACATGCTGTTGTGGAGCGCCAGAAAGCAATGATGGACACCATCGGCGCAGAGATTAACCGTGTTATTGACATAGACATAGGCGCAGTCTCCTTACTCAAAGAGGAGAACCAACGCAGACTATGGAACCAAGTACAGAGTCTCACAGGTAAGGAGCAGCGTCAACTATTCAAGCTGTTGGATAATGTACCCGGAGTGCCCCGAGGGCAGCTCGGTAACTCTGTCCGTAACATAGTTGTGGAAGAGATGGAGGGTGATCTTTTACGTATGTCTAAGGGAGCTAACGTAGAGGCATTTAACAAATGGATTAAGGTTGTGGCACCAGAGAATGGGGATGGTGTCATACGAAATATATGGCCTGCTGAAGCTACCGAGTGGATACGTAATCTTAAGGTAATCCGCAACACATTGCAGAGACGTACGGATCGTAGGATGGTTGTGGGTACAGGAACTGATATGAACCCCGCAGGGCTAGCACTTACACGTGTTATCTTTGGCCCGCTGTCCCGAGCACAGCGCTTCTTCACGGCAGCTCGGAGGAAACAAGTACGAGGTGGCGCAGCCAAAGCCAGTGAACTAGTAACTGATCCAGAAGCCTTAAAGTTGTTCGCATCTATTAGGGTGCATAGACTTGAGTCCTCTGCTGCAGCTAGGGTGGTACAAGACCTTGGGGGATGGGACTTATTCCCGATGGACATAAAGAACTGGATACCGGGAGAACAGTCAGGTAATAAGGGTGAGGAGTTTGATGCTAATAACCCAGCACACAGGAAAGCAGTCGCTGACTATGTGATGTACAAGCTCTCTCTGGAGGACCTTGATCATGAAGGTGGCACAGCTAATGCTACAGCAATCCGTAACCCATGAGTAGAACGTGGGGACGTAAGAGCCTACTGGTACATAACCAACTAGACCCTCGCCTTCAGATACTTTTAACACGTGTTAGAAATGAAGTAGCGGACATCTCACTGACCTCTGGGCACCGAGACTGTGCAGAGCAGAATGGGTACTTTGAGATAGGTGTTTCTACCTTACGCTGGCCAGACAGCAAGCACAACAAACTGCCTAGCCTAGCGGTAGACTTCCAGCCTTACCCGTACCCAGATACAGAGACTAAGCTGTGGGGTGCGCTAGGGTACATAGCTGGTAGAGCCTACGAGATAGCAGCAGACATGAACATAAAGATACGATGGGGAGGTGACTGGGATGGGGACGGTGACCTGACTGATCAAGACTTCGATGACCTATTCCACTTGGAGATTGTAGATGCTTAAGCTAGCATTACTTGCTTGTCTATCCCTAGCTACAGGGGCCAGCACACCGACAGCTATCCAACCCCCAATACAACTAGGACAACCATCACTAGAGATTATCTGTGCGGACATGGAGCGCAGGCAGGGTATAGAGGTAGACTGTAGTGAGCTTGACGCTCCTTACATAGTGACCTCTGGTATTCTTAATGATTTAGGGTATGGAGAGGGGATACTAGGACTATTTAGGCATGGAGATATAATTATCTTTGTTAGCCCTAACGTCGAGGACTTTGCGGCCATAGTAGTACATGAGACAGTGCATTATGTCATATACTGGCTAGACCTCGGGCTACCTCGGTGTGATGGAGAGAAGCTCGCACGTGCAGTCAGTGGCGGCGAATGGAACGAAAGAATAGCAGCAGGATACTCATGTCCCGTCCCGTCATCGTAGTAGTCGAGTGGGGTGACGCATTCATTGATACAGATGACTTTGATATCAAGGACGCTAAGGAGACCACACCGGTATACCGCACTACGGTTGGGTTCTATATAGCAAAGAACCAGCACGGTATTGTACTGGCTACAGATGTGTACGCTAAGAAAGAGGATGGAGTAGCCGCCAAGATGTTCATACCTTGGGGCATGGTCAATAAGTGGGAGGAAGTATAATGTGGGCAACACTCATAAGTAACCTACTAGGTACATTCAGCGAGAAGGCTGCTGATGTATACTTGCAGAAGCAATCCCTTAAGCACGAGGCTGTTATGGCCAAGCTTAAGGGTAAGATCGCATGGCAAGAAGCCCTCACGAGGAGGGCTTCAGAGTCAGAGGGTAGAGACCACGAGTGGGAAGTAGAGAGCATCAGGAACTCGGGGTGGAAGGACGAACTAGTTATCGTCGTCCTCACTGTCCCCATGGTCCTCGTGTTCGTTCCCGGCTTTGAGGTCTATATTATGAAGGGATTTGAACACCTCGCTAACACCCCAGAATGGTACCGATGGCTTATCATGATGATCTACTCTGCCACCTTTGGCATCCGCCTCTGGAGGCGTAAGCTCTAAGTCTTTACTCCCCCTCAACCACCTCTCGCGCCGCACTAGTTTGCGGCGCTTTGCTATCCGTGGGTGCATCATCGTCCTCCAGTGCAGCACACGCTGCGTCTAGTGCTCTGAGTTCTCTACGCCACGTGGCAAGATTAGCTTCGGCTCGTCCGACACGGTCGCGGAGCGTAGCTCGTTGAGCAATAAGAGCTGCTCCGAACTCGATAACTCCCCCAACATCTTCCGAGTATGCTGGTGCTGTGCTCGCAGCATTGACCGTATCTGAGGCCACGGTATTACGTGTCCCTCCGGTGCTGACTGACCCGCCGCCCTCACTATCTCCTTGTTCAGCTCGCGCAGCAGCTTGCTTAGCTCTTGCTTCAATGGCTTCGTCATCAATTTGGTCTTCGATGAGGCTTCTGATGTAGTTTCCGTATTGTTCGACTGCTCCTCTCTTTTTGATGGCATCTGTCAATCCCTCCATACGAATCTCTGTATCACCGATACCCCACGGTAAGGTGAGGGTCTTTATTACTACCCCATCACCTATGTCCTGTGTCGCTGCGGTCTCCCAGAGCTTCATGTCTGACTGCATGATAGCTAATGCTTCTGTCTCATTCATACTAGTACCTGCTTGGCCTTCTTAATGCCGCCCTGCATGCGCTTGCGTCCGCGGCCCTGCCAACCACAGTCAGCACAACGATACCTCATGTAGCTCTGCACGTTCAGCCGTTGCCAACCACGTGTGCCTACGTTCTCGGAGCCACATGCACGACACATCGGAGCCTCTTGGTCATCTACATACAGACCATGATTAGGGTGTCCTTTGATCCAGCCACGTATCTTGAGGTAGAGCATCTCTGTTATACGAACGTCCTGCTTGTTATACTTCTTCATGACGTTCCACCATGCTTCCTCGTCGCGCAAGCAGCCGAGCCATAGGTCTAAGCCTTGGTGCTCAAGCTTCTTAACGCCCAGTAGCCTACCAGATACATAGTCCAGCTTGTTGCTCGGGAACTTGAAGCGTTCCTTCACGGTCTTCAGTAGGTCTATGTTCTTCGGGGTCAGTGGGGGCAGCATATCAGCCTCTACGAACTCACGGTTGAGGTGCTTCATATCGAAGGACGTACCGTTGTAGTGTACAACAGCGTCAGCCTTGTCGATCATGTCCCAGATGTCCTGCAGGAACCCATCGTCCTTGCATGACTTGTAGTATACCTTCTTCTTACCTAGCCACTTAGCGGACCACGACATCATGTACGTGGGCTCTACTATGAAGTCAATGGGGATGAACTGATTGAACAGTCCCCAGAAGTACCCAAGGTTAGGGCTGGTCTCAATGTCCAGCGTAAGTATTCTCATGTCACTCATGTTAGTTCCTCCATTCGTACTATCATACCCCACGGAACGAAGCACTCACTGCGGTATATGTTGTTACTCGCACAGCGAGATGAGCACAGCACCACACCGTCATCGTTCTCTTCTACAAGCCATCCTATGTCTTGGGTCTCTAGACTTGTATATGCATGGTCAGGATCGTATGCAGCCTGCCCACACCACGCGTCACGCCACGTAAGTAATATTAAGGGTCTATCAGTAGCCATGTATCTTCTCCTCTAGCTTTTCTGTTAGTAGTTGTCTCACTACTTTGATGTCATCTATGTCCTCTTCGGAGAACAGCTCCGGGTAGGCATCCAGTACATACTCGTAGTTGCTTACGAAGGTGAGTAACCACAGTAGATCAGCCCTCGTCAGTGCGCTCATTCTCTATCTCCTTCTGTAGCGCGGCTAGGCACCTCCATGCTGCCTTTGCCATGTGCCGCTGCCCGTCTGTATCAAACTCTATCCCCTTAGCCCTGTCATTAAGATGCCGGTCTGCGGAGTCATACTCCTGCTTAGACTTAGACCTGTCCCAGTGTAGTGCAGTGCCGGGGTTATGTTGTTCGTTACCTATAAAGGATACTCGTGCAACGGCCTCCAATGCATCAGGGAAGTAGGCCCTCACACCAGAGAAGAGAGGAGTCTCCTTGCGCAACTTATCATACTCTTCTTGCTGTGTTGGGATTCCCAGAAGCGGCCTGAGTATTGCGGCTCTGTCCCCGGCACACGCAGCGCATTGCGGATTGAATGTGTGCGTACCACAGTACTTACACTCATCACTTTCACGGTACTGCTGAAGTTGATTATATAGCGTGTTCATAAGTCTATCTCCTCAGTCTCCTCACTCAGCGTTATCAGACAGTACCCATCCTCTCCGAAAGGGAGGAACCTCTTGCGCCATGTGCCCGTCGTAATCCACTTGTCGTCCAATAAGTACTTCTTCCTCTGTAACAGATCGTAGAGACCCTTCTCGAAGTTGTCTCCGTCCCCCAGAGGGACTACTAACTTTGAGGTACGTGCCCTCGGTATCGCGAACATTACCATCACTGTCACGGGAAAATCTATTGGCTTTCCTGTCCATTCTGCTACCTCCCTGTGGGCGTCATCGCGCCACTTCTTATATGTCTTGGGGAAGTACGGCTTACCATACCTTGGTATCCTTGGGCGACTCGCCGCTACCGGGCGTAAAGGAATCCTTATTGTTAAGTCTTGCATCCTTACCTCCTTGTTTGATAGCTCTCTTGTAATCATCGAGCCACTCACATGCACCTCCGAGTTCATCGGGATGTGTGCCGTACACTCCGGGAACAGTACTCCCCTTCTCTATAAACCTACCGTTTGCTGTTACCTCATAGTTGAGGAGACTCAAACAGATACGGGCAGCTATAGCTAGCTCACTAGGGTCATGCTCCGCACGCTGTGCCACCAGCACGAAGAACTGTCGTGTAGCTATGTCTTGTTGTGGTGTCAGCTTGTTGTTAGCCATTGATGTTGTCCTGTGCTCGTGTCTTAAAGATGCGTCGCACCTCTGCCTCCAGCACATCAGCTTCAGCTTGCGCGAAGTCCTCAGGTGCACCACTCTCTAGGAACAGAGCTTCCATCTTCTCTACCAGCCGACGTACTGAGCGCACGTTAGCCAGTGTAACATCGTCTACCTCTACTGGGTAGGCATCGAATCCTATCTCGTCCAGTGCCTCATTAGCACCGAGCAGATAGAACGGCTTTAGTCTATTGAAGTATGCTTTAACTTTCATTGGTTAGTACCTCCATAATCCATCGTTTCTTGTATAACTCCATGCCTTGCAGGTCGAAGACAGGCTTGTTGCAGCAGAGTGCGGTGTATGCCTCCAGTCGTGCCCCCCGTGACTTATGCCAGCCGGGTAGCACTACCACTCCATCCACTTCATCAGCTATGATAGTGACGTCAGCTCCAAGGTTCTGTCCCCATGTGTTATCAGGTTCATCGTCCTCGGCTGGGTTGATGACCTCGTAGCCTTGCTCGCGCAAGATGGCTGCTCCCTCGTGGAACGCGGGGTAGTTGAGGTCTTTAGCACCGCTCATGGGTCCGCTCAAGTAAATCTTCATTAGTCTACCTCCAGTGTTAACTCGCCCACAGTCCACTCATTCTCTTCTACTTCCTCAAAGTCCCACAGCTCCCCAGCCTCTCTCCGTATCCACACGAGCCTTCCCTGCTCCCTCATGTACTTCTGCCAGTCTTTCTTGCCAGAGTGTATCTGATACATGCGGGCACACTCCTGTATCTGCTCCTCTGGTGTCTCCATACCATGTAAGGCTTTGGCTGCCTTGCCTTTACCTATGCCGGGAAGACCGGGGATGTTATCCGTGTTGTCCCCCATTAATAGCTGCATGTGGAAGTTATACATGGCCTGCTCCGGTGTCACATCGTAATGCACGTTGTGGAGCCAGTTATACTTGAGCCCCGGTATCTGATCGAGGTCCTTATCCAGAGAGATGATGACCGCACCGTGTGGTCCGTACTTGGTGGCGTTGATACCCAGTAGGTCATCAGCCTCCTCGTCTACCCCGGTGTAACAGTCGTACTTCTCCTTCATGTAGGCTTTGATCTTCTCCTCGTACGTGGGCCTGTGGTCCTTCTTACGGTTACCTTTGTATGGCTTAGTCTTGGCTAGCTTGTGCCTAAACGTGGGGCTGTCACTGAAGTATACTTTCAACTCGAATGGATTGATCTGGCACTCGTCGCACAGTCTCTTGATTAGAGTCCGTACGTTCTGCAGTGCGTGCTCCAGTGGCTCTAGCTGTACCTCAGGCCATATCTTGTAGTCCTCACCCTCCACTCGGGACATGATGCCCGGACACACCTCGTCCAGACGATCTGTGCACTCACGCTTGAACTCGAAGTCCTCGTGGTCACGAAACTCTCCTTGGAAGAGCTTAGCCTCACCATCAGGGGCTCTCTCGAACACAGGCGTCCACGCTAGGTGCCACCGGGTCCTCTCCGCCGCAAAAGCACAACGGAACAGAACAATATCACCATCGAGTAGCCCGTACATTAGTTTATGACTGGTTCATCAGGCAGGATCACATCATCAGTGGAGCCACCTTCTACGTCTACCTCGATTGCGGGGCTATCAAACAGACTTACCAGAGACTTGTCTAGATAGTCAGCTTGAAAGATAGCAACAGGGAGCATGACCGTGCTGTGCTCTACGATACCGGTAGCCTTGTTGCGTACCCCGTACCCGCAGATAGTACCATCCTTATTTGACTGGAAGTTACCGTCTTCCTGCATACACTTGGACACGGGCTCGATCACGTAGTATGTCAGCCCTTCGTTAATGATAGCTAGTTTATTCTCCATCAGTGCTCTCCTTAGCTGTAGCCTCTTCGGTCTCCAGCTCATTGATTACCTTGGCTACTTCCTCAAACAGTTTGTTCATACGTATTGCCTCGACAGGGGTGACGTTGTACTTGCCCTGTGACGCAAGGTTAGCTAGTTCGATTACTACCGTACTCCTACTCATGCCGCTTCCTCCTCCTCTAGCATTTGCTCGGTGACCTGCTTAATGTACCCCAACAACAGGTCAATCTTCTTGCTCTTATTCTTCTGCTGTACCGCTGTCCATGGTAGCGCATCTGTGTGTAGTGCGGCCACAACCAGACGGGTAGCATCTGCGCGGGCAGCTTGGTGTTGTATGCGCTTGCCTACGTCGGGAGCTGGCGGCAGCATGCTACCCGGCCTTACTACAACCACATCTTCCTTAGCAATAGGCTTGATGCTACCCCAGTCCACGTTGCTGTTGCGCTCCGTGAACGTGATGCTGTCACCTATCTTGAACTCAGGCACCTTCTGCCCGAGCCGCCAGAACCTCTCCACACCCTCCAGCTTAAAGCTGTAGAGCATAGTACCGTTCCAGTCCTTCTCATGTAAGCTATGGACCACGCCTGCTACTTCTGTACTCATTGTCTGCCTCCAAACCTAAGTGTTCTCATAACATTCCTGCCTCCTTAGCTATGTCCACGTACAGGGACTCCGGTGCTTCGTACGTCACCTCGTTTCTCTTTGCTTCCTTGTTCGCCCAATGTGAGCCTACCGTAACACCAGCTCCAAGGGGAACCGTCAGTCGGATATTGTATAGCTTCTCCAGTAGGATATAACAGTCCTTTATCAGACATTGCCGTCCTATCTCGTGCCATAACTCTACCTCCTCGGGATGTATCTCAGCGACAATACTATCGTGTACAGTGTTCACCAAGAAGCTCTGCATATCTGCCATCCGATGCCACGCACACACTAGGGCGATGGGTATAATCTCAGCCGTTGCGAACCCCTGAACAGGGTAGTTATATATGTTCGTGGTGAACAGGATGTACCCTCGCTCTGTCATCCTGCACCCCGGCCAGTGGAATATCATACCGTACTCGGTCCGTAGTGTCTTGTCGTCTAAGACTTTGTGCGTCCAACCTTTCTGCGTTCGGGCGATCTGGTGGTACTTCTCTGCGAACGCTTGGTAGTATCTCTGTTGTGCCGGGGTCCCTGACTTCCCTCCGTAAAGGGGTTTGAAGGTCTCCGGTTTGGCGTCTTGCCTTTGGTCTCCATTGACTTCCTCCTCTGGTATCTCCAGCAGAGTAGCTGCGCTAAACTTATGTACATCCACGCCGTGCGTGATATCGTACAGTGCCTGCTTGTCCCTACCCATGTGTGCTGCGATGCGGAACTCTAGCTGCGCACCATCAGCCTCTCCAACCAACCACCCCTCGTTCCTTGCGCAGAAGGTAGGCTTGAAAGCACGGTTAAGGTTCTGGAACTGTACCTTGAATTCAAAGCCAGAGCTGGTGAGGCGGTGGGTCCGCGCTACGCATTGATTAAACACAGCCTGCAGTAGACCATCTGCTTCGTTGCAGCACAGTTCAAACTTGCGTAAGTACTTTGTCACATCGCTGTGTAACGCAGCCCACTCTTTATGAAGCTTCAGCCACTCCCGCTGCCGGTCTGTCTTAGCCGTAAGCTTACTCAACACATCAGCCGCAACGCTAGGCGTACCCGACTTGGTCAGCATAAGCTTACCCCGGTAGTCTCTTGGAGGCCTGAACTTCAACACCCCATATACATACTCACTCTTCTGTTTGGTAGCTGTTGGAGGTACACCATCCATGTACCTCTGTAATTCCTCAGTCTTCTTAGCGTACTGATCCTCGGTGTCCTTGATAGCATCCATTACCATCTTAGAGTCTAGCTGCATACCTTGGAACTCCATGTCCGTGAGTGCGGGCGTTACCAAGCACCTCTGGTACTGCAGGTGGATCAGCTTCCTGCTCTTAAGTATCTCTCTCTGTTTAAGGAACAACTCGTGTGTAGCAGCTATGTCCCTTTTACAGTAACTCAGGAGCCATGACTCAGGCATGTCTGCCGTGTCTATCCCCATCTTGAGCATTGTACCTATCAAATCTTCCTTTGGTGCTAGGCCATACCTCTTGAGGCATGCGCTGAGGCCTACCTGTACCATGTTGTACCTGTTACCTCCGCGGACGTACTCTCCGATCATAGTGTCATAGACAACTACTTTCCGTAGGTCTAGACCGCAACGCTTAAGCCACCCAAGCTCAAACTTACTGTTATGGGCAACGATGAAGTCTGCTTGCTCACACGCTCGAACAAGCTCACCCATTCCGTACTCGTTAGCGAAGCATGAGTGAGTAGTACGTGTAGAGAGGGCCTGTCGATCCCCCCCGGCGTCGCGTATATCTCCTGCTTGGTTCCAACAGGCAAGAACGATTCTATTTCCACTAGCAAGTGGAGAGCCTTTAAGGATTGTAGTCGTTTCAAAGTCAAGTGTAACATAGTTATCACTCCAGTAGATAGCTGGGTCAGGGTTACTCACATGTGCGGGTAACCCCGCCAGCTTTGTCATTACTCGGCTTCGAAGTCGGTCCAGAATCCTGCCTCGCCACCTGATCCAGTGACTAGCTCGATGACCTGCACTGCCTTCATGCGGAGGGTAACACCAACGATACCACTCGCTGCACTCGTGTACGGGACAACCTGCCCCTTGATGCGGACAACAGAGCCATCGTACACAGGCTTGGTGATCTTCTCACCTGTAGTAGCGTCAACTACCACGGGTGCTTGATCGAATGCTTCCCCGTCCTTAGGGGTTACCTTAGCCTTAAGCTTGAACCTCAGTAGCACATTACCTGTTGGTACACCCTCATGGGCATCCCTCAGAGCCTTCCTCTGCTCCGCTGTGCTGTCTTCTGGGTAGTCCGGACGTGTGTACTCCACTAGGTAGACGGGACGCGGTGTGAGCGCATCCTGCTTAGCCTGAGGGAGTGTAGCGATGAACTCGTCACGTACCGTCTCCAGCTTAGCGATAGTATCCGCTGCTAGCTCCTCAGGGATACTCAGGTCCACCTTAAACACACCCGTAGGTACGTGCTCGGTGTCTGCCTTGGTGATCCATGGGTAGATAGCAACACCCGCCGGTGTCGTTACTGCTTCGTATCGTGGTGCTTCACTCATTATTATTCTCCTTTTAAGAGTTTTCGTGCTTGATGTATTCTTTGGTAGATTACGTTAGCTGTTGTACCCTCCCGTTCTGCTAGCTCCTCCGGCGTGTATCCCTCTATCAATACCAAATCCAGAGTAGCCCGGAGCAGATAACTCAAATCTTTAAGTCTAACCTCTATCTGCTGCTCAGAGTCCCTGATGTCCATGGGGTCTGCGTTAGTCCCATCCAGTGCCAGCGTCTTTACTATTGTGTCGTAGTGAGCTTGGATAAGATCAGCATGGAGCTTAGTGGCCCTACGTTTATCTGTCAGGAGGTTAGAGTATATCGTACTCAACCATCCATCGTGTGTAGCAGCTACGTCACATTCAAGTACCTTGACGTACACTTCTTGTCGTAGGTCTTCGTCCCACTTCTGCTTCTCACAGAAGGCAATCATTTGAGGAGTTAGTTGCATATTATTCTCCCTCTACTATTATAACGTCTGACGACGCGGTTTCTTATTACCCTAGGGGCATTACTTTACTCAGATGAGGTTCGATAGCTACCGCAAAGTATTCATGCTTGCCACTTACCTTATTCTTCGGGAGACTTATGACTATCTCCCCATTCTTTTGGTGATTCGGGTTAGCGCCGAGGCCAATCATCACATCAGCCTGCGACGGAATGCCAGTGTTGGAAAAGTCCACATCCCCCATGTCCAGTACAGCTTTGTCCTGCGCCGAGTCACCGGCCTGTGTTACACTTACCACCACGCAAGAGTATCGTTTGGCCCATTGTCGTGCTTGTTTTGCTGCTGACTCAAGTGCTAGTACGTAGTTGTCCTGAAACATGTTGAGGTTGCGAAGCTGATCCAACACCAGCACATCCGGCTTGTGGAACTCAATGAGATTTGTAATCTCTCGTGATGTGCCCGGAGCTAGTCCCTTAAGTATTAGCTGTTCGTACCCATGCTCCCGTGCTACATCATCTGCCTTCTGTGGGGCATTGATAACCTCCAGCTTGGTCATGCCACTGAGACGATTGACGACTCGCATGTTGATGTCTGCGATGGGGTCCTCGTTACCTATGTACAGGACGGTTAGACCTTGTCGTGCGAAGCCTGCCATCATCTCAATGACGAACATCGTCTTGCCCATCTCTGGACGGGCGAATAGTATCAGGTGGTGGCCGGGTTTTACCCCCCCATCCAGCCTGTCGTTGAGCGACTCAGGATAAATACGAATAAGATTATCACGATCAAAGTCGGTAGCAACCAAGTCGAGGACGCTGTAGCCTTGTCGGGTGTCGTCTTCTTGCTCGTCATCTCCAAGCGTTTTTGCATCCAGTATTTCATTGTACTCCTCCAGTAGTGTTGCAGCCTCGTCGCCCGCTAGGAGGGCAGCCGCAAGTTGGTTACCGATCCTCTCTCTCTTCGTCTGTATGAGGTCCTCTACTACGTTTGCCGGTGACGAGTCAAATTGTGCAAGACCCTTAACCAGTCCCTTGAACATCTCCTTGTGCTTGTCGGCGGATACCTGCCGAGCAATAGATTCACCGAGGAGTTCATCATCCACTCGTGCTGCTCCGGGGTCAGTGTCGTAGTACTCGCAGATTCCTGCCCAGACAACCGATCCTTGTTCCGATAAGTCTTGTGTCTCAACGTGCTTTTGTACAGCATCGAATGCCTCCTTAGATTTGATACATGAACTTAGTACGTGCTTCTCTCTCATGTCCGTTCCTGTATGACTTTATGCACATGTCGCATATCCACTGGAGCGTAGTCGTTAAACTCAAGTATAGCATTGTAATACCCTTTCTCTTCGTGTGTCTCCCACGGCCCACCTCTATGGCAGTGCCCATGGACATTAGTTCTCCCAAGTAGCTCGTTAGGATGCACAGGCATGTGGGTTAGCCAGAATCTTTTATAAGCATAGACTCCCCGTACCTCATCAAATACATAGAGATAATCCTCTACTGGTAGGGTGTCGTGATTACCACCTACCATTATCAACTTACAAGGAAACTCAGCTTCTTTGATCTTATGTATGCCCGCTGTAGTCCATGTAATATCACCAAGCACAATCAAAACATCCTTCTTAGTCACACTTTGTCGTGCTCGGCGAAGTATGTAATCGTCGTGATCTAGTAAAGATACAAACTGTGTCCTAAACTTCTCGTGTACGCCGGTATGACCAATATGCCAGTCAGATGTTACGTACACATGGCTCACGCTACTATAGCCTGTGCGTATCCACTGCCGGTGCGCATAGGGCCTCCTGTCGGGGTCCATCCATGCTTTATCCATGCATTGACTGACTTCTCCAGCTTCTTTATACTCTCTGCCCTCACAATTTGGTAAGTAGCTTGCATAATGCCTCCTCCTCCATGTTCTTTAGGTCTTGTTTGAGAGGTAGTACCTTGACGTCACCCCATAGTAGTGCCCACTTATGAGCAAGTCGGAACGCTTCCGCCGTGGCATCTTGATCCAGAGCAATGACTATCGGTCGTGGGGCATACAAGTTGATTTCGTCTGCTCTCGTCAAGCCAATGCCCGTCCCAAGCAGCGCCACAGCATTCACATACCCACTCGCCCTGATTGCGGAAGGTAAATCCTCCACTACCATAGTTGGTGCGCCTATCTTTGTCTTGTACCATGATATTCCCTCCTCGTTCTGATCAACGTATGTGAGTGCCTTGATGCGAGACCTACCATAGATGTCACACAGCACCCACCCCCGATGCACGTACTTAGGTGACCTGATACTCATGGCCACACGCCCCCCATGGTCCGGTGTCCACCACCAATGCAGGGGGTTAGTAATACCCCATAGCTCGCGTATTCTCTCTAGCTGCGCAGCATTCAATGCCTCTACCTTTCCCTCAAACACAGCTCTAGGCTTTGGCTTCTGTACTAACCCAGAGTTTGTCGTGTTCTTAAGGCCAGTGTATCCTTTCTCTGGGCACTTAGAACGGAAGCATTGCCAAAGTACTTGTCCGTCTTCACTAAGTGTAATAGATAAGCTTCTCTCTCGTGTACTGCCGCCGTCACACCTTGGACACATCTCTCTTATCGTGTCGCCGGGTGCTAGAGAGCCTGCTAACAGAATGATTTCTGACTTCATGATACTTTATTCCTCTTATTTTTCAGTATCTTATAGTATATTAACGAATGGGAAGCCCCTTTCTTAGATTCTTACTCATTCTACGCTCTGCTGGGAGCACCGTAGGGGTCAGAAATGCATCATCGACACCCCATTTGTTCCGTAACCTCAGTCTAACAGTGATAAGTTTAAGTGTATCTGGGGACGTAGTGCGCCATGCCTCAGCTATCGACCTATACATAATTCCTTTAACAGTTACTGGTAACATTATTGTTCTCCTTATAGTTAACACGTGTGAAAGTTACTCCTTCATCCTTATAGAACAGGAATCCGAAGGTTCCATCTTCATATTGTACGCTGAACTGAGCAGAGAGG